>Ga0172362_10000079_pt1 | contig 61957 bp, 55 predicted proteins | sample LakKivs1_kivu2a2_FD_114534 | JGI IMG/M metagenome (GOLD analysis project Ga0172362, IMG submission 114534) | Sediment microbial communities from Lake Kivu, Rwanda - Sediment s1_kivu2a2 | ecosystem: Environmental > Aquatic > Freshwater > Lake > Sediment | place: Rwanda: Western Province, Lake... | reverse complement strand
CCGGTCAGGGAAGCCATCTGAATAACCGGCGGGTCAGGGCTTTGAGTATAACCGATAAGTCCCCATGGAAATCCAGACAGAATATGGGTAACCCCATATTCGAGAGCCACCCAGAGGAAAGGAGCGACTAAACAGGCAAGTCCAGGCGAAGCCTGCTTTGTCAGGCTGAAGACATAGCCAAATATTCCCCAGTACAGGCCGAGATAAGCTATAAGCGCAATAAAAATGAGAATGCTCAAAAAATAAGGGATATCTCCGTAGTGGGCTGGAACATCCGGTATCCAGTATATCAGGATCCCATAAAAAGTCAGTCCAGCCACAAAGGACAGCCAGAAGGATAGACCGGGTTTGCTTTCATAGAGAACGAAAAGAAGAGGCAATAGAGAAAACCAGGCTAAATAAGATAGAGAGAACTTGGGAAAAGCCAGTGCAGTGAAAAAACCACAGAGAACGGCCGGAAAAAAGTATAATAACTTTTTCATTAGTTTTGATACAGGAACAGCGGCCTTTGTAGTTTATTGCTGGATGATAAAAAAGCCCGGGTTGCGCACGCTTTTACTGACGATTTCATTAACGACTTTCTGGGCTTCCTCCCTCGTCCGGTAACTTCCGAGCCAGACACGATAGAGGGGCCGGCGATCTTTGGGAAACGGCTCTTTGACCACAGCTGTATAACCCTGTTTTCTGTACCTTTCGGCTTCCAGCCGGGCACTCGTCCTGTCATTAAAGGCACCAACCTGGATAAAATAATTATAACCCGAAGATTTAGTCGCAGATGTTGTCTTCTGACTGATAGTCGCTGAAGTGCTGGATGGAGTCTTAGTCTCGGACTGAGGAACAGCCTGACTTCCGACAGTCGCCGTGGCTGCAGATTCTTTGGCTGTGATCGTAGCCCCTTTCTGACTTTCTGTGCTGGGTTTAGAAGAGGTCGATAGAGAAGAAGGAGCAGCCGCGGTCTGCTCTTCCTCCGGCGGCAAGACTGTTGATGGACTGACTTTTTCTGATGTTTTCTGAGCAATAAAAGTCTGAGTCATCAGGTCTGCCTGTTTTTTCCCTACCTGGACACCGGTAAAGAAGATAACCGTCCCCAGGATGAGAATGCCCAGGATGATAAATACCAGAATTGAAGTTGAAACCTGTATCTCTCGATAATCTCTGCTCATCTTTTCTATTTTTTCTCCTGAGATTTATCTTGAGCAAATGCTCTTAGAATTTCAAGCGGCAAGGGGAAAATGATGGTGGAATTTTTTTCGGTGGCAATTTCAGTCAATGTGCCCAGGAAACGCAGCATGATGGTTTGTGGATTCTTAGAAATCACATCTGCCGCCATGGCCAGTTTCTCTGAAGACTGATATTCGCCTTCAGCATGGATTATTTTTGCTCTTCTTTCTCTTTCAGCTTCTGCCTGGCGAGCTATAGCTCTGATCATGTTCTCCGGCAGGTCGATGTGTTTTATCTCGACCAGCTGAACTTTAATTCCCCATGGGTCAGTGTGCCTATCTATTATTTCCTGAAGATGAGTGTTGAGTTTTTCCCTTTCTGACAGTAAATCATCGAGCTCCACCTGGCCGAGGACGCTTCGCAGAGTTGTCTGGGAGAGTTGAGAAGTGGCATAAAGATAATCCTGAACCTCAAGCACTGCTTTCAAAGGCTCCATGACCCTGAAATAAAGGACAGCATTGACCTTAACAGAAACATTGTCTTTGGTGATGACATCCTGGGGCGGGATATCCATGACGATCAGCCTCAGGCTGATGCGTACCATTCGGTCCACGGGCGCAAAAACAAAAATCAACCCCGGACCTTTCGGGATGGGCAACACACGGCCCAGGCGGAAAATTACCCCTCTTTCATATTCCCTGAGAATCTTTATGCAGTTTAGCAGATAAAGGATGACAATGGCAGCTACTATGATTGGGAAAGTAACCATGATAAACCTCCTTTTTTGGACAGGACGGCCTGTCGACCTTAAATCTTTTTAACCTTTAAAGTCAGGTTGCTCTTCACTTCTACAACCTGAATCTTGTCTCCCCGTTTAACGGCCCCGTCAGAAACAGCTCTCCAGATTTCGCCGTGGACAAAGACCTTGCCCTCAGGAGTAAGTGAAGTCAGGGCATTGCCGATTTCACCGACCATTCCTTCTTTTCCTGTCAGCGTCCTCTTAGTGTGAACCTTTATCACCAGATAAACCAGGAGGATAAATACCATAGAAACACCTAAAGCAACGGGGATGATGTATTTCAGGCTTGGACGCAACTCCGGAATCGGAGCCCTGATAAGCATGATTGACCCGAGGAGCACAGAAATTATTCCGCCCATGGTTAAAGCTCCATAACTGTGAACTTTGACTTCAATTACAAAAAGAATTGTCCCCAGAACGATAAGGAGAAGCCCAACATAATTTACAGGCAAAATCTGAAACGAGAAAAAAGCCAGAAGAAGGCTGATGCCGCCAATTACTCCGGGCAGGATAGCTCCAGGGTTAGCAAATTCGAAATAAATTCCCAGGAGCCCGACCATCAGAAGAATATAAGCGAGGTTTGGGTTGGCAATAGTCATCAGGAATTTTTGTCTCAAAGTCATCGGGATTTCTGCTATGGGTTCATCTTTTAGTTTCAGCTCCTCCAGCCGGCCATCAAATCTTTTCACTTTTTTACCATCGAGCCACTCGACCAGCTCTTTTTCTGAGTTAACTATGACATCTATGAGCTTGCCTTTGAGGGCTTCCTGTTCGGTATAGCTGAGGCTTTTTCTGACCGCATCTTCAGCCAGCTTAACATTTTTATCTCTTTTTTCGGCCAGAGTTCTGATAAAAGCTGCTGCATCATGGGTGATTTTTTCTTCCATTGTCTTATCTGTTTGCTGACCTGTAATAGCCACGCTCACCGGGTGGGCAGCTCCAGTGCTTGTTCCAGGGGCCATAGCAAAAACATCGCAGGCAACGGAAATGAAAAATCCGGCTGAGGCGGCTCTCGCTCCGTAAGGACTGACATAGGCTGCTACCGGGACAGAAGAGTTAACGATAGCCTCAATGATTTCCCGCATGGAAGAATCCAGCCCGCCAGGAGTGTTCAATTTAATAATCAGAAGTTTTGCCTGCTCCCGCTGAGCCTTTTCCAGTGAATTCAAGACAAACTCAGCCGTTACCGGATGGATGGCGGCGTTGATGGTAATGGTCAGGACTTTCGCCTGAATTGAGGCAGTACTTCCCAGGAAAATTAAAAGGCTGAAAGTCAGAGCAAAGGATTTTTTCACTTCAAATTAATTATAAGAACTAATATCTGATAAGTCAATTAATTGCTTTTAGTAGTAGTGGCTTGACATTTTGTCTTCAATAAACTAATTTTAGTCTATTAATTTTTATTGATTTCTGGCGGATAAGGAGACAGCTGATGATCAAGAGTAATATTGCCAACGACCTGGAGAAAAGGGGCAGTCTCAGCCGGGCAAAATCGATATCAATTGTTGAAATTATTCTGGCATCTTTGAAGAGTGCGCTTCTGAATAACGAGAAGGTCGAAATCCGGGGCTTTGGCAGTTTCCGGGTTGTTCCCAAAAAATCAGGTTATGGACGCGATATCCGCCGTAACAGACAAATTCCTATCTCGGGCGGGAAGAGGGTTAAATTTCGGCCGGGGCAGGATTTTAAAAAGCAACTTAAGAAACAGGCGATCGAATAGAGCAGAATCACCTCTAATTTTTTACAGGTCAATCCTTCGAGCGTAATTTTGCCAGCTTTTTTTTGAGCTCTTTTTAAGTTTCACTGGACCTATTTTTGATCAGCTGGCCGCTTTTCTTCAGCAGTGCGTCCTGATAAAGATTGAGAAAGACTCGTTCGGTTTGCTCAACGGTTTCGGCTAAAGTCCCAGAAGTGTCTATAAGATAATCGGCATAGGAAAATTTCTCTTCGTCTGGCATCTGAGTCTTGATTTTTTCCAGTGCTTTTCCCGTGGAAATTCCATCTCGCTGCGATAATCTCTGAACCTGAATTTCTGGCAGGCAGTAGGTCAGAATAATACGATCATAAAAATCATAGTACCCGGCTTCTATGACCAGAGCTGCTTCAGTAACGTAGACTTCATACTCTCCAGTTTTTTCAAGCTGGTTAATAGTTTCCTTTACCTTTTCCAGAACGCGGGGATGAGTCAGGCGATTCAGGAATTCTCTATCCTCTGGACTTCTGTAGATTATTTCTCCAAGCTTTTTCCTGTCGATCGTTGAATCTTCTTTCAGGATCTCCCGGCCAAAATGATTGATGAGAGAGGGCCAGATTTCGCTCTCTGGAGCCATCAGCTGGCGGGCAATCTGGTCCGCGTTTTGGACGAAACAGCCCTTCTCACTCAGGACCCGGGCCACTATTGATTTTCCGGTGGCGATACCACCGGTCAGGGCAACAATCAGCACTTTGATTCTCGTTAAAAGTTTCAGTCTTCTAATTGAAAGCGGAAATCTTTTTTGAATCTGACAGCCACGCCCTGCTTCCTGGCTTTTTTACCCCTTTTTTCCAGACGCACTGTCACTCCGTCCAGACAGAGCTTGACTTTTCTCCCTTCGGTCATCTGCGGGGGAAGTTCGATGGAGAGATTTACTTTGGAGCCGACCACAAGACTGGAATCGAGAGAAAAATAGGCTCCAGTAGATGAAATATTTTCCAGAATTGTTTTTTCCCTGAATTTTTCCCCCTGGGGCAGCTGGCCTTCGATTTCGGCCGGCAGAGGCAGTTCAAATCGCCATTCGCGGCGTCGATTAACCACAATCGGAGGCTTAAGCGATTTTTTTATTTTCCGGGCTCTTTTCTTAGCTTTGGTTTTTTCTACCATAGTTCCACCTCATTCCTGACATTAAAATAGAGCTGAATTGATAGCGTAAAGAGCCAGCTGGAGCCGGCTGTGGGTGTCAAGTTTGGCGTAGATGCTTTTAATGTGCGAGCGCACTGTGTTCTTGCTGATGAACAGGATTTTGGCAATCTCTTCGTTGCTCTTACCCTGACCGATCAAACGGAGAACTTGAAATTCTGTGGGTGTTAACTGATCCAGAGTCTTTTCTTTCATATCCCGGCCGACAACTGAGATGATTCTATCCATGATGCTGGACATCTTGTCCCGTGGCAGCCATATTTCGCCCTTGTTGACGATATGGATGGCTTCAGCGAGCTGGTTGGCTGGGTCGTTAAGGTCAAAATAGCCCCGGGCTCCAGCATTAATCAGATTGATGATTTCCTCATGAGAGGGAATATTCCCCAGAAGCAGGAGTTGAGTTTTGATCTGTGGCTTGATAAGTTCTTTGATCGCCTTACATATCTCCTTGAGATGAGGCAACGGCTCAAGGTGAGCAAAAAGGATAACCTGCGGTTTTAGCTGTCTGATAGAATCCATAAAATTCTCAATGGTTCCTTTTTCTACTGTCAGAATTTCAATCGCTCTATCCGGCTCGAGAGCTTTAATTATACCGGTCAGGATAAGGTCAGAAGGACAGTAGATTAAAAGACTGAGTTTCTGAAAACTGGATGTGGGTGGTTTTGATTCGGGCTTAGCAGAAGCTTTCTTTTTTGGCATACCCTTTACCCCTCGTTCAAATTTTTCATTCTTAATGATTAAATATTACAAGCAGAGAAAGGTGTCAAGTAATAAATTATTTACTTCGCGCCCTAACCAGGGGGACAAAATTTAATGATTTTTGACACTATTTGGACGAGATACTAATAAAGAGAAGCTGTCTTCAAGCGAGACCGTGTTCGAAACTGTTGAGATACGTTAGCTGTCTTGAGAGCCGCTCACGGCCTGGAGTTTAAACCTCCGCTCCAGTCTGATGGTTACCAGCTGCACAAATTTCTTGTGTCCGTCTATTTCCACCCGGCTGACCCGTCCCGACACCTGGAGTTTTAAGGGATAAATCAAGAAAGGCGTGGCCGGCACTTTTAAACTCAGCTTCAGGAGCGCTCCGATTTTAATAGGAGCCTTAAGAAGGAAACGCGCTTGTTCCGAACTTATAGAAAGGAGCTCGGTGCTTTCCTGGAATCTTTTGCCCGTGGCCTTCTGCCCCATGACCAAAGCCGGAAGAGAGAGCTCCAGCAGGCGCTCTCCCTTCTGATCTCCGGTTACGCCTTGGATGGAGGATTCATGATGATTATAGTTTAATGCATTTTTCATGGCATAGACATTCTCAACCATGCTCTCAAGCCTGGCAATCGCTCATCAAGATGAAAAAAAGGGTGATTTTTTTTAAGTCCAGCCTCACCTTTATTTCCGTCCGGCTTCAGCCATTTTGACTTAAATAAAAGTGACGATGAATATCCCGATTTTTTCTCACCTGCTAAGAACATGCTCTTAAGGTCTTTCAGGTCTCATCGGCTCCGATGAAATAGCGGGAATCAAGTTTGAGCACAATTCTTTTATTATCTTCCCTCCCTGATACTGGCTCCGCGGAGATGACTTTCCCTTTAAGCACAAGTTTTAGCTGTTGTCCATCGGCCAGCTTTGGAGGCAATAAAATGACCAGTTTGAGCAACGATTGCCTGTCAACCCTGGTCTTCAAGAAAAAGCTGGCCTCTTCGCTGCTGATATGGGAAAGAACGGATGATTCCTGAAATTCTTTGCCCTGCGAGTCTATGCCCGAGACACGCATGGGCAAAGGCATATTAAATCCCGGCGAATTCTGTCCATTCCGGTTTTTATCTTGAGTGGTAGTCCCTTTTTTTCCGGTCTTCATAGCCGCCGCTTCCTTTTCCTATGATTTTTCGCCCGGCTTTAATCTATCTTACTGAATCTTGTTTTCAATCATCCTTGAGGATGAAAAAAAGGGGTATTTTTGTCTCACCCCTAAAAAATTCTGTTGATATCTCAGCCTCACCCTTTCCTTGACAAAAATTCGGGTGCTGGTTAGAATTAGCCGAAGCGCTGGAGGTTAATTGATTGTGAATGAAGAGCGTTTTGTTACCCGCATAACTCCCAAGAGCGAAGATTTTTCCCGCTGGTACGTTGACCTCATTCGACAGGCTGAGCTGGCAGATTACGCTCCGATGAAAGGAATGATGATCATCAGACCGTATGGCTATGGCGTCTGGGAAAATATCCAGAAATTGCTTGACCGCCGGATAAAAGCTTCTGGACATGTGAATGCATATTTTCCTGTCTTCATCCCGGAGAGTTTTCTGAGGAAAGAAATGGAGCACCTGAAAGGTTTTGCTCCAGAAGTGGCCTGGGTTACTCACGGAGGAGATGATCAACTGGAAGAACGTCTGGCAGTAAGACCCACCTCAGAAGCCATCATCGGCTTTATGTATGCTAAGTGGATTAAGTCCTGGAGAGACTTGCCAGTCCTGGTAAATCAGTGGGCCAATGTGGTCCGCTGGGAAAAGGTTACCAGGCCATTCCTGAGAACGACTGAATTTCTCTGGCAGGAAGGTCATACCGCTCACGAGACTTATGAAGAGGCTCAGGAAGAAACTCTACGCATCCTGGAAATGTACCGGGAATTTGTCGAAACCGAGCTGGCCATTCCTGTCATCTATGGTCAGAAGACTGAAAAAGAGAAATTCGCCGGAGCTCTGGCCACCTATGCCATTGAAGCCCTGATGTCCGATGGTAAAGCCCTTCAAATGGGAACATCGCACAACCTCGGTCAGCATTTTGCCAGGGTCTTCAACATAAGGTATGAAGACCGCAACCAGAATCTTCAATACGTCTGGCAGACCTCCTGGGGTGTCTCCACGAGACTGATTGGAGCGCTGGTCATGGCGCATGGAGACGATTCTGGTCTGATTTTTCCGCCGAATGTGGCACCGCTTCAGATAATCATTGTGCCTATCTCTGTTGGCAACTGGAGGGAAACCGTCCTGCCTCCGGCCAGAGAGCTTAAGGATTCGCTCGAGCGAACCGGACTTAGAGTTTTCCTCGACGACCGGGCAGAATACACGCCTGGCTGGAAATTCTCAGAATGGGAAATGCGGGGCGTCCCTTTGAGATTGGAAATAGGGCCGCGGGATATAAAGAATAATCAACTGATAGCAGTCCGCCGCGAGAATAAAATGAGATTGGCTCTTAGGTTAAGCGGCGTAGAAGAGAAAATAAAGGAGCTTCTCGCCGAGATTCAGAGTTCGATTTACGAGAGGGCCCTGGCTTTTCAGAAGGAAAACACAAGAGAAGTTCAAAGCTATAAGGAATTCAAATCTGTGATTGAGGAAAAAAGGGGATTCATCAAAGCTTTCTGGTGCGGTAACGATGAATGTGAGACAAAAATAAAAGAAGAAACCATGGCCACCATCCGGACCATACCTATTGTTCAGGAAAAAAGCCAGAAAGGTAAATGCCTTTATTGCCAGAAAGAAGCTGGCACCCTGGTTATTTTTGCCAGGTCCTATTGATTTTAGCCGCCGAGACGATTGATATACAGGGGAAAGGTTTTCCCTGCAAGAAGGAGCCCCGGGGTGAGTATAGAGCCAACCTTTGATGAAGAAAGAAAGAATATGGTGGAGTTGCAGATAAAGAGACGGGGGATTAAGGATAAGAAAGTTCTGGACGCAATGCTCACTGTGCCGCGCCACCTTTTTGTGCCTGAACAGATGAAAGAGCTTGCTTATGGAGATGAACCGTTGCCAATTGGCGAAGGTCAGACCATTTCTCAGCCTTACATCGTGGCCTATATGACAGAAGTTTTAAAACTCAATGGAGGAGAAAAAGTCCTGGAAATCGGCACCGGCTCGGGCTACCAGTCAGCGGTGCTGGCAGAAATCGCGAAAGAAGTCTACAGCGTTGAGCTAATACCGGAACTGTCGCGCAGAGCACAGAAAATTCTGACCGAGCTTGGATACAAAAACATAAAATTCCTGGTAGGTGATGGAACCAGGGGCTGGCCGGAGTTTTCACCGTATGATGCTATTCTTGTTTCTGCTGCTCCGGCTGCTGTTCCGATAACGCTTGTGGGGCAGCTTAAATTTAGGGGACGGATGATTATTCCAGTGGGAACAGATTTTCAGGAGCTGGTGCTGGTCACGAGAAAAAAAGAAGGCTGGGATGAAAAGAGATTGTTGGGAGTAAGGTTTGTTCCTCTGGTAACTGTCCATTAGAAATTCTTAGAAAGAAAGTGAGCCAGAAACTTTTGCGGAGATGGAAAATGAAAAATATAAAACCCCGGACTGGATTTCTGAGCCTGCCGATCTTGAGCCTGATGCTTATTAGCTATCTTTATTGTCAGCCAGATAGAAAAGATAAGTTCATCAGAGCCTTCTTGCCCAACGGCAAGGCTGTAATCGCCGAACTCGCCGTGACTCCAAAAGAGAGAGAAAAAGGGTTGATGTTCAGAGACTATCTTGGTTCGGATCAAGGTATGCTTTTTATTTTTGAAGAGGAAGATTTCTATTCCTTCTGGATGAAAAACACGCTGATTCCGCTGGATATAATCTGGCTCAATTCCCATCGACAGGTCGTCCATATTGAAAGAAATGTTCCGCCCTGTCCTGGTGACCCCTGCCCGAGTTATGTGCCCCGGTACCCGGCAAAATATGTGCTTGAGCTCAAAGCCGGCCAGGCGGATGAAAACGGGTTGCGGCTTTTTGACCAGGTTTCGTTTGTGCTGCCCGACTGGATAAGAAACAGGCAGTAAAAAAGTTATTCAGATAGCTGATACACGAGCTCTGGCTTTTTGCCCGGAGTCTGGCCGTAATAGAACAGCCATAGATTGTAATATTCTTCACCATTATAAATTTTAACCGATCTTTCTGTGGAAGAGCTGACTACACCCACTATTTGAGGATTTGTGATTCTTTTGAGAACTTGAGGAGAAACTACCAGAAGTTTTTCAGCAGTCGTTGTCTGACTGGCTCGTGCCGGGGGAGCGGTGGCAGGAGGATTGACAAGGATGTTCCACTCGCCAGAGGAAGACATGGGGTCAGGATATAGTCTTCTCAGACATTTCTGTTTGATCAGTTCTTCGAATGAAGAAGGGTAGGACGCGGGTTTTTTTTGCTGGTAAAGCCGGATAGCTTCCACGTATTGCTTTCCTCTGAAAATTAACTCTTCCTCCTTTTCTCTCTTAACCTGTGTTTCCAGAATCGGCACTGCGACCAGCATACTCAGAGCAAGGACAAAGATAACGATAAGCATGAGTATCAGGACATAACCATATGGCGGGACAGTATATGGCTTTGGGGATGAAGATGACGACGAGCATAATTCCGGCGAGCGATTCGAATCTTTCAGGGCCAGTTCTTTCTGGCTCATGTTACTTTGAGTCACCAGGTGTTATAAAGGGTTCCGTCCAGAGCCTTGGCTTCTGATCCTGACTTGACATCCACAATTCCCAGGTTTTCTGGCGGGATGTACTCATCGGTCATAGGGATCTGTCTTATTTCCACCCAGGTTTCAGCTGAACCGGTTATCGGGTCAATGGGAATGACTTTCAAATAACGTTCCTCTACCAGAGCCTGCAGTGATGGAGGGTAGCGATGTTTATCCTGGTAATATTGATCGATCATCTTCCTTAGAATGAACAAATTCTCTTTGAGCACAGCTTCCCTGGCTCTTTTAACTGACATCTGGTATTGAGGCACAGCCAGGCCAAGCAGGATTCCGATGATGCTGAGAACAATCAGAATCTCTATCAGGGTAAAACCTTCTTTCTTATTCAGCGCATTAATTATTCTCATTTTACCAGTCCCGATATTTAGTTCCATCCAGAGCCGTGGCCTGGCTTCTGGTGTAAACGTCATATACGTTTTCTTCTCCCCAGGTGTCAGAATCAGGTTCATCCTGATAGGACCGAAGTCCCCACTCATATGAATCAGTCATCGGATCTTTCGGAATTCTTCTTAGAAATCGCACCATTACCTTTTTGATTGTTTTTTTCCCGGAAGCTTCAGTCACTTCTTCCTCAATCTCCACCCCTTTGACCAGAGTTTCCAGGTCCGGAGGATAGCCGTAGGAATCAGGCTCGACTTTGACTTTTTTCTCGTCAGCCAGTTTTTTGTACTGGTCGATGGCTTCCCGGATCAGCCTTAAGTTTTGCCTTAATTCAGCTTCTTTTTCTCTTTTGATTGAGGTTTCAATTATCGGGATAGCCACAGTAGTTAGAAGAGCTAAAATGGAAACAGTGACCACCATTTCCAGCAGAGTGAACCCCAAAACCCTTTCTGAGGAAAAATAGCTCGATTTTCCCCTCATCCTCTTACGCTTTTAATACCGATTTCGGTTCTGGCGCGGTCGATGGTTGGAAAAGCCATGCGGTCTGCGGTCATAAGAACGGCTTCTTCCTTTAGACTGGACATCAGGCTGTTTTCCTTCGGTTCCTTCTTCCAGTGCTTTCTTACTCAGGCGGATACGGTTATTTTCTTCATCGATGTCGATTACCTTGACCGTTATCGTCTGACCGAGGGTAATTTCATCCTTGATGTTTCGCACACGGTAATGGGCAACTTCTGAGATATGAAGCAAGCCGACAATGTTGGGCAGAATTTCGACGAAAGCACCATACTCTTCGAGCCGGACAACTTTTCCGGTATAGACTTTCCCGAGTTCAACCTCGACCGTAATTTCCCGGATCATCTGTCTGGCTTTCTCAGCCGATTCCATGTCAGCCGCAGCTACGGTCACCTTGCCAGTTTCTTCAATATCTATTTTGGCATTCGTCTGGGAGACTATTTTCTTGATCATTTTTCCGGCCGGGCCGATAACATCAGGCACTTTTTCTGGACTGATAAACAGCGTGATGATTCTCGGAGCATATGGAGAGAGTTCAGACCTCGGCTCAGGCAAGGCTTCCTTCATTTTTTCCAGCACTTTTAGTCGTGCCTGACGCGATTGCATGAAGGCTTCCCGCAGAATCTGCGGGCTCAGATAAGGAATTTTTAAGTCTAATTGGATGGCTGTCACCCCGCTTTCTGAGCCAGTAACTTTGAAATCCATATCGCCATAATGGTCTTCAAGACCCGCGATGTCAGTTAAAATAGCATAGCGGTCGCCGTCTTTGACCAGTCCAGTAGCGATGCCAGCCACAATCATCTTCAAAGGGACTCCAGCATCCATCAGAGATAGGACTCCGCCGCAGACTGAAGCCATGGATGAGGACCCGTTGGACTCGAGAATGTCGGAAACGATACGGATGGTATAAGGGAAAGTTTCCTCATCAGGAATGGCCGGAAGGATACCCTTCTCAGCCAGAGCTCCGTGGCCGATTTCCCGGCGTCCGGGAGCTCGCATAAAAGAAACCTCGCCCACACAGAAGGGCGGAAAATTATAGTGCAGCATGAACCGCTTTTCAGCCTCTTCACCCAGCCCATCCAGCCTCTGCACATCCTCAAAGGTGCCCAGCGTGACAGTAGTCAGACATTGAGTTTCACCGCGGGTAAAAAGAGCTGAGCCGTGAGTCCGGGGCAGAAGACCGACTTCTATGCTTATGGGCCTGAGCTCGTCAAAGGCCCGGCCGTCGGCTCTTTTCCCCTGATTCAGAATCATCTCTCTCACCAGTTTTTTCTGAAGGTTGTAAAAGATATCTTTAATTTGAGCAATTTCCTCAATATTTTCCTTTGGTATTGGCGAAATAATCCGGTTTAGAATTTCCTCACTGGCTTTTTCGCTGGCCTTTTTTTGGTTGACCTGAATAGCCTGAAGCAGTTCTGCAGAGATTTCTTCTTCAATTTTCTTGACTTTTTCCGGGTCAGGCTTTTTAGCCTCCACTTCCATTTTTCTAATGTTCAGCCGGCAAAAGGCTTCTTTCTGAGCCACAACGATTTTTCTGATCTCTTCCTGAGCCGTTGAGAGGGCTTCAACAATCTTTTCTTCCTCAACTTCCTTAGCTCCGGCTTCAATCATGCAGATACCGTCTTCGTTGCCAGCCACGACCATGTTGAGAGGCGATTGTTCCAGCTGCGAAGCTTTCGGGTTGATGACAAACTGGCCGTCAACCAGTCCAACTTTGACGGCGCCGACAGGAGAAGTGAAGGGGATTTCCGAGAAATAAAGAGCCGCTGAGGCTCCGATTATTCCCAGGGCATCCGGTTCATTTTCCAGGTCGGCCGAGAGCAGAAGAGCCACAATCTGGGTGTCCTGATAATAGCCGTCCGGAAAAAGAGGTCTGACCGGGCGGTCAATCAGGCGGGCGACCAGAATTTCTCTTTCTGACGGTTTGCCTTCTCTTTTAAAAAAGCCGCCAGGGATTTTTCCGGCGGCATAAGTATTCTCTCTGTAATCTACGATGAGCGGAAGGAAGTTTTTTTCACCAGAAGTCTCTTTTCTCGAGGTGGCGGTGACCAGAATGATGGTGTCACCGTAGCGGACCAGGGCTGAACCATCAGCCTGTTTGCCAACCTTGCCTATCTCGATCGAGAGAGTTCGACCATTGATTTCAAGATTAATAGTGTTAGACATTGTTCGACTCGTTCAATCGGCGGGGTGCCTATTTTCTCAGATTCAATTTATGAATCAGGCTCTCGTAGCGCGTTCTGTCTGTTCTTCTCAAATATTCCAGAAGCCTTTTTCTCTGGCCAACAAGTTTCATCAAGCCTCTGCGGGAATGAAAGTCCTTTTTGTGTTGCTGAAAATGGGTAATCAGCTGATTGATTCTTTCAGTCAGAATAGCTACCTGCACTTCAGGCGAGCCAGAGTCAGCCTGATTGACGCGATTTTCCTGGATAATTTTCGTCTTTGATTCTTTCGTTAGCACTCTTTAAAACTCCTTTTTTTCTCCTGAATAATACCAGAAAATCGGGAAAATGTAAAATTTTTTTTGATTTTCAGGCCAAAATCGGGGCGCAAAGACTCACTTTTGAAGGGAAATGGCCTTTTTTCGAGCCAGAAGATGACGGGCATAAGCGGAATGCCAACCTCCCTGGGCTTTTTTTATTTCCTCGAGTTGAGCTTCAACCTCAGCCAGGGTTTAGCCATTGATTTTCCTGTGCCTTTTGGTTTTTTCAGCGCTGTCAGCCATAAACCGTACCTCCAACGATATGGATAATTTGGTCTTAGATAAGCGAGTAAAAATAGCAGAAAAATACAGCATTGGCAAGCCGCACCGTATTTACTCCGGGCGTCCTTGCTGCCGCTAATAACTAAAATTTAAGCTCAGGGCAATAATGTTATGATTGATTATAAGAGCCAGTGCCGGTTTATTCTCCGATTTCTTTCCGGGAGAACTGAGCTTTTTACCGATGAAATAACCCAGAAGGCTGCTGGCCAGCACGTCTGAAGCATAATGTCTGTCGAGGAGAACTCTGGACAGCGAAACTCCAGCCGCCGCTGAGTATAAGAGAACATCAAGATAAGGGCTTTGAGAGCGCGAAGCCAGGCAAGAAAATACAGCCCAGGCTGAAGCTGCGTGGCCGGAGGGAAGAGAGTGCCATTTTTCCTTGAAAGTGAAGGGGTGAAAGCTGAGAACGCCCTCCTCATTATAGGGTCTGGCCCGGCCGATGGATATTTTCCCCATCTGGACTATGATTTCGGTCAAAAGCAGGCTTTCTCCGGCCAGAAGAAGAGTTTGTCTGAGCCCGGGTTCATCCGCAAGTTCACCATATAGGTAACCTGCAGAAATAACCCCAAGAAGAATGACCGGAGCGCCCGCAGCTGAAAGAACCTTAGCCGTTGCCTCCGTGGTCTCTGATATGTCATTTCTGACCCATGTATGAATGGAGCCGTCTGCCGGCAGGAAAGCTGCCGTGGCTATTGCAGAAACTCCAGCTTTCAACCAGTCGTTTTTGTCCCAGCTGGCTGGAGAGGTAAAAATGTTCTTGCCGTTGGTTAAAAGATGCGAAATGAAATAGCGGTTTAGCCGGTCCGGAAGTTTCCGGTCAATCGGCTCAGCCTGAGTTGAGTTTAAAGAAATAACTGAAATCTGTAATAAAAACAAAAGAAAAGTCAGAGTCGGCCTGATTCTAACTGTGCGTTCTTTGACTCTGTGAATTTCTTCTATCTTCATGTTTCTTTTATTATCTTTGTCCTTATCTTATGTCAATTTTTTTATCTCGCCAAAGACTTTTATCTGTACACCTTAAAGATTCAGGTTATAATTCTGGCTTCTGGCTTCTCTTTTTCTATCCCATGAATAAAAGAAAGCCACTCAATTCGGGCTGCGGCTGGAATTGAGCAGGGAAGGCGCGCACCATTCGGGAAAGCCTCTTCAATACTCATATTCCAAGAATCAAGACCGGTTACCCCTTTTTCCTTGATTAATTGCCGTTGTTTTATTATTTTTAAGAAAATGAGGAACAATGGAAAGTAAGAGAAAAGGATTTCTAAAAAGAAGAGAATTTCTTAAGGAAGCCGGAAGGAGAGGGGCCGCGGCTGCGGCTCTGATGTATTTGCCAGGTTGCGGTCATCTCGGGAGAGAATACGACCTGTTGATTCAGGAAGCCGTGGTCATCGACGGCACCGGCAGAGAGGCTTTCCGGGCTGATGTTGGTATCAAGGGAAATTATATAAGAGATATAGGAAAAATAGGAAAAAGAAAGGCGGCAAGAATAATCAGAGCCGGAGGCCTGTGTCTGGCTCCAGGCTTTGTTGATGTTCACAATCACACGGACGTTCAGCTTCTGGTCTGTCCAACAGCTGATAGTCTGGTCAGGCAGGGTATTACGACTATCATCGGCGGAAATTGTGGCGCGTCTCGCTTTCCGCTTACGGAAGAAATGCTCAGAGAGGAAAATGAATATTTGAGGCGGGAATTCAGAATAGAGACTGACTGGCGCGACCTGGCTGCCTTTTTTAGAAGGTTAAATCAAAAAGGAACTGCCATCAACTATGCCACTTTGCTGGGTCAGGGCACGGTCAGAGCTGCGGTCGTTGGTTGTCTTGACAGAAGGCCAACAGCAGAAGAGATGTCCAGGATGAAAGCCATAGTGGTGGAGATGATGAGACAGGGCGCAGCAGGTGTTTCCACCGGTCTGGAATATGCACCCGGAAGCTTTGCTGATACGGAAGAGCTTGTTGAACTGGTCAAGATAATCAAAGATTATGGCGGTGTTTATGCCACTCACATGCGCGACGAAGAGGCCGAAGTTCTGAAGGCCCTGGATGAAGCCATTATCATTGCTGAGAGAGCGGGAGTGAGCCTCGAGGTTTCTCATCTTAAGATAGGGTATTCGCCCAACTGGCCTATGATTGATGAGCTTCTTAAAAAAATTGATGAAGCCCGGGCCAGGGGAGCGGAGATTGCAGCTGATGTTTACCCTTACACAGCTTCAGCGACCGGGATGAGCATTTTCTTTCCGCTCTGGGTGAGAGAAGGTAAAAAAGAAGATTTTCTTTCCCGCCTGGTCAATCCTGAGCTTCAACCCAGGCTGAAAGAGGCTATCCTGGAGTCAGAGAGAAATGTCGGTTCCTGGGATAGAGTTCTTATTTCATCGGTGATGACCGAAAAGAATCGCCAGTTTGAAGGTTTAAGCGTTAACCGGGCGGCCAGGGAAAAGAATAAAGACGTTTTCACTTTTATCCGTGATTTGCTCCTTGAAGAGGAAGGTCAGGTCTCCATGATCTGCTTTGCTATGAGTGAGGAAAATCTGATAAGAATCTTGACTCATCCTTTGACATGTCTGTGCACAGACGCTGAGCTGGCTTCGACCAGTGGCCTCCTCGCCAAAGGCAAGCCGCATCCACGATATTATGGTTCTTTTCCCCGAGCCATAGCTGAATATGTTCGGCAAAAAAAAGTTCTTCCGCTGGAGCAAATGGTCAGGAAAATGACCGGTTTTCCAGCTGAGAAATTCGGGCTGAAAGGACGGGGGAAGATAAAAGAGGGTTACCTTGCAGACCTGGTTCTTTTTGACCCGGATAAAATTCAAGATAAAGCTACCTGGTCTGAGCCTCATCAGTATCCTGAAGGCTTGCCTTATGTAATTGTCAACGGAAAGATAGTCGTAGACAATAGTGAATTAAGCGGCCAATTGCCGGGGAAAATTCTAAAAAATGATGGACATGGCCTGGTTGGATGAAAAATCTAAAAGAAGAAAAAAGCAAGACCTTGAGATTAATTTTTCTTAAGAATCATCGGCTCTCTTGGCAGAAATATTTTCTGGTTTTTATCTCTCTCTTCTTATTTGTTTTTCTTAGCTCAAGCTTCAGTGAGACCCTGGTGCTTCAAGCTCAAAGCGGAGATGTTTTTGAGCTCAAATTCAGGAAACTTCAGCCCGGTGAGCCAGTAATTTTAAGCTGGCTTGAGAAAAGGTCTTCTCTGATTACCATTTCCTTCCTGGGAAAATCGTATCTTTTGAAAAATGAAATTGAGAAAAAGCAGTTCCTGTTAGTGGGGGTTGACCTGGCGGTGAAGCCAGGGGAAAGGATTCTGGAAATAAGTATCTGGGAAAACAATCAGGAAAGAGAAAAGCTCGGCGCCAGCGTGGAAATTCTTTCGAGAGATTTTCCAGTGAAAAAGTTGACTGTGGATCAGAAATATGTAACCCCACCCAGAGAAGTCCAGGAAAGGATAAGAAGAGAGGCTGAAATTCTGGCTCAGGTTTATAGCGCGACCAGTCCTGACTGGCTGGTTCAGGGTCCTTTTAGCCTGCCCTGCGAAGGCGAACTTTATCCAAATTTTGGCCAGCAGAGGATATACAACAATACTCCACGGTCAATTCACTCCGGGGTTGATATTGCTGTTCCGAGGGGCCATCCTGTCAAGGCTGCTAACTCTGGAGTGGTGGTTCTGGCTTCAGACTTTTATTTTTCCGGCAAGACAGTCATCATTGACCATGGACTGGGACTTTTCAGCAGTTATTCGCATCTCTCAAAGCTTCTGGTCAAAAGAGGCGAGCGGGTGAACGCAGGTCAGGTGATTGGCCTTGCCGGCTCGACCGGTCTGTCTACCGGACCGCACCTGCACTGGGCAGTCAAGATTAACGAATCCAGAGTGGACCCGCTGGCTCTGCTTGAATTGGAATTCTAAAATCAGTAATTCAAAATTTAAAGTTGAAGTATCAAACCTATTCCTTAAGATAAACGGCCAGCCACTCCAGTACTGTTTTCCACCACAGCTGCGCATTAAGCGGTTTCTGTATGAAGTGGTCTTCATCCGGAAAATACAGGAATTTAGAAGGGACTCCCGTCCGCTGGAGTGAAGTGAAGAACTGCAATCCCTGCTCGAGAGGCACCCGGAAGTCGTTAGCACTGTGAATTACCAGACAGGGAGTCTTGAAATTTTTGACGTAAGAACTTGGAGAAAATTTCTGGTACATTTCAGGGTTGGTCCAGGGAGTACCACGGTATTCCCATTCCGGGAACCAGAGTTCCTCCGTGGCTCCGTATTCAGAGCGCAGGTCGAAGACTCCGGAATGGCTTACCAGGCAATCGAAAATATCGGTCTGTCCTTCAATCCAGTCGATCATATAACCACCGTAAGAGGCGCCAGCTGCTCCAAGTTTATCTTTATCGATAAAACGGTACCTGCCGTGCAAATAGCCGACGGCGGTAATAATATCCTTATACGGCTTCCCGCCCCAGTCACCGCTGATGGAATCAGTAAAAGCTTGACCATACCCGGTACTGCCATGGAAATTAACCATGGCCACTGCGTAGCCGGGAGAGGCGAACATCTGGGCGTTCCACCGGTAATGAAAACTATCTTCCCAGGCTCCCTGCGGTCCACCATGAATCAACATCAGCAGAGGATAATTTTTGTTCTGGTCAAAAAAAGGCGGCTTGAGCAACAAGCCATGAACCCGGTCTCCGTCGGATTCAAACCAGAAATCTTCAGCCGGGTTCATCTCTAAGGAAGCGAGAAGTTCAGCGTTGATATTGGTCAATCGGGTTAATTGCCTGGGCATCAAATCCAGGCTGTAAATATCGTTCGGGCGGTTCAGTGATTGTTTCAGGGCATAAATCCGTTTTCCGTCGGGTGAAATCTGCAGGTTGCTCAAAAAATGACTATCCAGTATTTTTTCGATTTTGCTGGTCCTCAGCGTTAGCTTAAAAAGAGCCGTCCGGGCATTTTCTTCGCAAAGAAAATAGATGGCTTTGCTGTCAGGCGACCAGACAAATTCGCCCAGCGAGTAATCAAGCTTTTCGGTTATATTTTTAAAAGTTTTTTTCTGGCGGTCATAAAGAATAAGGTCGAGTTTATCAGCTTCAAATCCTGGCCTGGACATAGCCCTGTACGCCAGATATTTCCCATCAGGCGAATACTGCGGGTCGATATCATTGGCCAGGGTAGTCGTTAATCTCTCAATGCTATTTTCCTCTGTCTTTGTAATAAAAATATCATTATTGGTTCCAATGCCAAGTCTGAGCTCAGGGTCAACGTTTCTGACAAAAGCAATTTCTTTTTCATCTGGCGATAAACTGTAATCAAGGTTTCCGCCGAGCGCAACTGGCGGAGTATCGTAGTCTCCTGGGGTGAGGTCAGTCGGCTTTCCGCCTTCCACAGGAAAGAGGAAAAGGTGGCTTCTGGTCCCATCGAACCAGGAGTTCCAGTGCCGGAATAGAAGATGGTCATAAATCCTGGCCTTGACTTTGCTTTTCTCCTGCTCTTCGAATTTTGCTTTATTGGATTCAAGGTCAGGACAATCTGGATAGACTGAACTGGAAACAAGCAGAAACTTCCCTCCTCGCGACCAGCTGAAAGAGCTTACCCCTCCCGGAAAGTCCGTCAATTTTTTAGGCTCTCCCGAAGTCAGGGTTATAATCCAGACCTGGGCTGAGCCACTGCGCGTAGAAATAAAGGCAATGGCGCTTCCGTCAGGAGCCCAGCGAGGAAAAAAGTCAGCACCCGGGCTCGAAACCAGACAGACGGGTTTACCTCCGGTTGTGGCCACCAGCCAGATGTCAGTGTTTCCTTTGTTAGCTTCAAGGTCCATAGAGTTGATGACAAAGGCAATTTGCTTTCCATCGGGTGAAAGCTGCGGGTCGGTCACTCTCTTAATGCGGATAAAATCATCAAAGCCGATAGCCTTTTTTTCAATTGCCAGGCTCAGAGAAAAACAAAAACTGAGGCTGACAATTAAAATTATCAATTTGCTGAAGATTCTTCTGGCCATCTCTCCTCCTGTTTCTTCTGAAATTTATTCTTCCAGTCATTATAGATTATTAAAACTTATCAGGCAAAAAAAGATCATGGGTGTTTATAAATTCCTGGTTTAATATCTTTATCTGAGCGCCCTGGAGGCAGAAAAGAACAGGGCCTGGCACTATGGTTTATGACTGAGATTGTAATTCAGGTCATGTTTTTTGAAACCTTGAACAACCTGTTCTTCATAACAGGTGTTTTTTTCTTCCTCAAAAGTGTTAAAATAAAACGAAATTTAAGTATTTTTCGTATTAAAGTATAAATGAACAGGTCATAAGGGCTGGCCGATGGGCGTTGAACTAAAGAATATCCATTTTTCCTATGGCCGGGTAAAGGCCTTGAACAGGATTACACTTGCGCTCGATGAAGGTGCCATTGGACTTCTGGGACCAAACGGCGCCGGCAAAACAACTCTCCTGAAAATAATGCTCGGATTCTTAAAGCCCGATCAGGGAGATGGACAGGTTCTTGGCTATGATTTAAGAAAAGAGCAGAAGTTCATCAGACAGCTAGTTGGTTACATGCCGGAAGATGAATGTTTTATTCCAGGAATGGACTCAGTCACTTTTACTGCTTACATGGGCGAGCTATCGGGCATGCCCAGACAGGAAGCCATAAAGAGAGCCCATGAGGTGCTTTTTTATGTTGGACTGGGCGAGTCACGCTACCGTCTGGTTGACACCTATTCTGCCGGAATGAAACAAAGGCTAAAACTGGCCCAGGCTCTGGTCCATGATCCAAAGCTGCTTTTTCTTGACGAACCCACGGCCAACTTAGACCCGGGAGGCCGCCAGGAGATACTCGAACTAATCGGAGAAATTGCCACAGTCAGGGGCATCAGCGTGCTTATTTGCTCCCACATCCTGGCTGATATTGAATCTATCTGTGATAAAGTCGTTATAATCAACAAAGGTGAGATTGCGGCTGTGGGGCGGCTTGAAGACTTGAGAATGATTAATTACCGGCTTTATGAACTGAAAATCAAGGGAGAGCTTGAGAATTTTAGAAGCAACCTGGAAAAGGCTGGATGCCGCGTCGAAGAAACTGAAGACAGAATAGTCAAAATCTACACTCCGCCCGATTTTAACCATCTGGAAATCTTCCGGCTGGCCGCCAGGAATAAACTTCAGGTTCGGCAGTTTGTCCGAAGTCAGAGCTCACTCGAAGACCTATTTGCCAAAGTGGTAGGAGTTGACTGATGGCCACGATCAGAGAAAAAGGCTATCACCACTGGGAAGGGCAGCTGTTGGAAAAAGGCCGGGCCTTCTGGCCAATAACCAGAACGGGAATAAAACTGGCTTTTCAGCGCAAGTATTTCAAGTTCATTTTTTCCGGGGCCTTCTTGCCAGCAGTGGTTTATGCTGCTGGCATTTATATTTCTGAGCGGCTGGAAGATTTTAAATTTATGGCTCAGGGCGCAGAAAGAACTCTTCAGGTTGACCCCGGCTTTTTTAAATCATACCTGAGTCTGGATTTCCTTTTTTTCATGATCATTTTGCTCATGGCCCTGGGTGGGGCGGGGTTGATTTCCGATGATTTCAGGCATAAAGCTGTCCAGCTCTATTTTGCCCGGCCGATTACCAAGCTCGATTATATTTTGGGAAAAGCTGGCGTGGTTGTATTTTTTGTCGGCATGCTGACGCTTATCCCGGGCCTAATTTTGCTGATCATTAAACTCCTTTTTTCCGGAAGCTTCAAATTTTTTCTGCAGTATCCCTGGCTGATAGTTTCCATAATCTTTTACTCTATTTTGCTCATGGTGTTTTTCACTTCGTTTGTCCTTCTCCTTTCTTCTTTGAGCAAGAACCGGCGCTATGTCGGCGTCGTCATTTTCGCTCTTTACATTCTCTCAGATATAGCTCAGGGAATTATTTATGTAATTTTCCGTTCGCCCTATTCAGCTCTTTTCTCCATTAAATCTAACCTGAAACAGGTGGCAGCCGGCTTTTTTATGGATAAGCTGCCTTATGCTTATCCCTGGTATCTTTCTTTAATCGTGCTCTTAGTTTTCTGCTTCCTTTCGTATGTAGTCATAAAAAGAAAAGTCAGGGGAGTGGAGGTCATCCGGTGAGAGCGGTCATTGAAGCCCGGGACTTATCTCGCTGGTATGGCAATGTCCTGGGTATAAGTGAAGTCACGCTTGAAATTCAGCCCGGAATAACAGCTCTGCTTGGACCGAACGGAGCCGGCAAGTCTACCTTCATGAAAATCATCACCGGACAGCTCAAACCGAATATCGGTGAAGCCATGATCTACGGCGAGAGGGTCTGGAATAATCGCCGGATTTTTCGCCAGCTGGGCTTCTGTCCTGAAGCTGACGCTTTTTATGAAGAGCTGACGGGTTTCGAATTTCTTACGGGCTTGCTTTCCCTTTATGGCTTCAGGCAATCAGAATGCCGCGAAAGGGCAGAACATGTTCTGAAAGTGGTGGAGCTCTACGATGTCAGGCATCGTCAGGTGCGCAGTTACAGCCGCGGGATGAGACAGCGGATCAAGGTTGCCCAGGCGATTGCTCATGACCCTGAAATTTTGATTCTCGACGAGCCGCTGAGCGGTCTTGACCCTCTCAGCAAACGCCGGGTCATCAAGCTGATTAAAGAATTTAAAGCTCATGGCAAGACCATTGTTGTCTCCAGTCATGTTCTGCCCGAAGTTGAAGCCATGACCTCAGAGATTGTCCTCATCCATCAAGGCAAAATCCTGGCCAGGGGAGATATCTATTTCATCAGGGAATTAATCGATACTCATCCTCATATGATCAGAATAAAATCTCCAGCCTTCAGGGAGCTGGCCAGGATTCTGGCACCTGAGGATTACATCCTGAACATTTCTTTCAACCAGGAAGACCAGTCCGTTATTTTCGAGACCCACCATCGAGACAGATTCTTCAACCGGCTCAATGACCTGGTCCTTGAATCTGACCTGAAGGTCGACGAAATCACTTCCCCTGATGATAACCTCCAGGCAATTTTTGATTATCTGGTGGGAAAATGAGATGAAAAGCGAAATCTTGAGAGTCTTCTCCTTCTATTTTTTCCTGGGGAAAAAATCAACAAGAACAAAAATCTTTTTTGTTCTGAGCCTGGTTTCGGTTCTTCTGGCCGTTGTGATTAGAGTCTACCGTTTAGCGGGACACTGGACAGAGAGCGGTCAGGTTGTTTTCCAGAATTTCTTAATGGTTTTTTTCCTTCAATTTTTGATCATCATCCTGGCTCTTTTCTATGGCACCTCCACTGTGGCCGAAGAACTTGAGGGTAGAACCTTGCCTTATCTTTCTTCAAGGCCGATTGCCCGGGCAGCTATTATCACCGGTAAGTATCTGGCCTATCTCAGCCTGACGTTTATGATAATGGTTTCTGCTGTGCTTGCTTCTTTTCTCGTTCTGAACCTGGATCAGGATTTCCGGCTGGCTGACCTCTTGACGGTCATCCGATATTCGCTTGTTCTTTTGCTTGGCCTGGCTGCCTATCTTGCTTTTTTTACTTTTCTCAGTACCTGGCTTAAGAAGCCGATTCTGGTCGGCCTGGCTTTTGGCTTTGGCTGGGAAAGCGTGATTCAATATTTCCCCGGGACAACTCAGAAATTTTCAGTCGCTCACTACCTGAAATCTCTTCTTCCCCAGTACACTACCAGTGCTGGAAAACTCGGTTTTCTGTTTATCAGGCTCGAGCCAAGCAGGCCAGCAATTGCGGTTATGACTCTTCTGCTGATAGCATCAGTATTTCTTGCTCTTGCCAGTTTGATTTTCTCTTATAAAGAATATCTTTTTGAAGACTGAAGTTTCGCCGGATTTTCGAAATTATTTTTAGACTATTGTTCTTTTAGACCCTCAGCGCATTCTTTCCTGGACAGGAAATCGCCCGCCCTTTCCTTCATGGTCTTCTTGATTTTTTCCAGAAGTTCTTCATTCAGGTTAATAAAAACTTTTATGTACCGGTCCGAGGAAGTTATCTCCAGGGAATCGAGGGCCTGACCGAGTTCTGGAACCTGACCCGTAAATCCCACGCCCATCGCCTTGATTCCCACCAGCACATCAGCTAACCTCTTGTTCTGTTCTTTGTCCTGTCCGTAGATTTTTATCTCTGTTAGATAGGAACCGTTGCGGTAATCAGAAAAAGAGGAGATGTAGCGGACATTTTCCCATGTTTTGAGAGAGGGATTTTTGCTGATTTCCTGTTGCAATAAATCCGTGGGGCTGGCCAGAATTCCCCAGGTCAGGGAATTATGGTCAATATCTTTGAGATATGGTCTTAGATTCCTGTCGCTGAGGATGTTGGGTATTTTGCCCGCATAGACATCGATAACCTTCTTTACTGCCTTTTCTGAACCGATGGCGATGTTGGAGCTGTCAAGAAAAGCCAGGCAGACGACAGCCGACTCTTCGATTTCTATGAACGGAAAATAGGGAATCCCGTTGTATATCTCCAGGCTTGAATCTTTATCAGAACCGGGAGGGATGAGTTTATCTTTCTGGTATTTCAGGTTAGCCAGGAGCACCAGGTTTTCAGCTGCCTTTTTCATCCCGCCCGTCACTGCCACCGTCAAAAAATAAACGTCTTTTTTAAGGTTCAGGCTGAAGGCTTCGACTTTCTTCTGATAGGGTGCAAGTTCCTTTTGTTCTGAGATTGTTTTCTGAATGAACTCAAGGTTCATCGAACGATTCCAATCAATGACCAGGAAGGCTGAAGTTTCCGCCGGAAGCAGAGTTAACATATCCAGGCCGCGGGCTGAGCCGGCCACAGGGATTCTGGGGCCAGAAGAACAGGAATACAGGGAGAAAATCAGAGAAAGAATGAAAAAATAGACGCAAATATTAGCATGGTTTTTTTCCATCGTTCTCTCCTTCTTATTCTATCATTATTAGATACGTTTTCCGGGCTTTCAGGTTTTACCGTGAGCTGAAATAATCATAAATTATTTTTTCAAAAAAACCAAATTTTTCTTGCCAGAATTAAACCTGCTGGGTTTAAATATAAATTCCAGATTTCCAAAATATGGGAGGGAAAATGAAAACCAGGCCGGGAGCAAGGCTTCTTTGCCTGATATTTCTTTTGGTGTGTCTTTCGCCTGTTATCAAACCTGCTGATTATCCTGAAATTTTCTCCATAAAAGAGCAGGCTAAGGTGGTCAACGATTGGCTGGCCAGGCGGCTGGAAATCATCTTGCCAGAGATTATGAGAAGGGAAGGCATAGATATGTGGCTGATTATCTGTCAGGAATACAACGAAGACCCAGTATTTCCCACGCTGGTGCCATTTCAAGACCTGTCAGCCAGAAGGCTGTCAATGCTGGTTTTTTATGACCGCGGACCGGAAAAGGGTGTTGAACGTTTTTCAGTGAGCCGTTATCCAGTTGGTCAGATTTATCAGAGTGTCTGGAACCCCGAAAAGGAGCCTGACCAGTGGAAGTGCCTGGCAGAACAGATTAAAGCCCGAAATCCAAGGAGAATTGGCATAAACCAGTCGAAAACTTTTGCCTTTGCTGATGGCTTGACCTGGACCAACAAAGAGACGCTGGTCAGTAACCTTGGTTCAGAGTATTCAAAGCGCCCGTGCTCGGCTGAACGGGTGGCTGTGGGCTGGCTGGAAACGAGACTTCCAGAAGAGATGGAAGTCTATCCTCAGATAGCCAGAATCGCCCATAAGATTATCGAAGAGGCTTTCTCCAACGTGGCCATAACTCCAGGTATAACTACCGCCGAATCCCTGCAATGGTGGATCTGGCAAAGAATAAACTCACTGGGCCTTGATACCTGGTTTTCACCTTCGGTCGAAATCCAGAGACTGGAATCGTCGCCCTACAAAGACAACGTTATCAACAGGGGAGATTTGCTTCACTGCGACATTGGGATAAGATATCTCCGGCTGAATACTGACCATCAGGAACTTGCCTATGTTCTAAGACCAGAGGAGGTCGATGCTCCTGCCGGACTGAAGGAAGCCCTGGCTAAAGCTAACCGTCTTCAGGATATCCTGGCCGCTGAATTTGTCGGTGGCCGGACAGGGAATAAAATCCTGGTTCAAGCGCTGAAAAAAGCCAGAGAAGAAGGACTCAAAGCCAGCATCTATTCGCATCCTCTTGGTTTTCATGGACACGGGGCTGGCCCAACCATCGGTCGATGGGATAAACAGGAAAGCGTTCCTGGTCAGGGTGATTATGAGCTTCATTACAACACCTGCTATTCAATCGAGCTGAATTGCCGTGTCCCCGTTCCTGAATGGAATAACCAGGAAGTGGCAATTGCGCTGGAGCAGGATGCTTCCTTTACCGCAGCGGGTCTTGTTTTTCTCGATGCTCGTCAGACCAGGTTCCATCTGGTAAAATAGAATTCAAGTTGGCTGGCAAATGTCTTACGATAAAGGAGAACAGGCATTTTTAACAGGAGCAAACGACCATGACTCTGGATGATATCATTCAATCCAGGCGGAGTATCCGCCATTATCTGCCGCGGCCAGTGGAGAAGGAGAAAATTCTCGCCTGTCTTGAAGCAGCCCGCCTGGCTCCTTCAGCTCATAATGCTCAACCCTGGCGTTTCCTGGTCATAGACGATGCGGAGCTTAAGGCCAGGGTCAGTGAAAAGGCATTTTCTGGAATGTATTCAGCCTGTCGCTTTGCCAGTCAGGCACCGGTGCTCGTCTTGTTGCTGGCCAAATCAGATTTCATGGCCAATAGGCTTGGCCGGTTGGTTCAAGGCGTCCAGTTTTATCTTTTGGATTTGGGCATTGCTGGTGAACATTTTGTGCTCAAAGCAGAAGAACTCGGACTTGGCACATGCTGGATTGGCTGGTTCAACTCCAGAGCAGTCGCGAAATTGCTGAAAATCCCGAAAAAATACAGGTTGGTGGCTGTTCTGGCTGTTGGCTATCCAGAAAGAAGACCTCCGGCCCGGTCCCGAAAAAGCCTGGAAGAAACGGTCTGGTTCAACCGGATTGAAGATTGACAAGCTTTCAACCGGAGTGCTGCCAATAAAAAAAGGGCAGAATGAAGAGTTCAGCATTGATTATATTTATTTCAATAGTTCTTCTGACTTATGGTTCAATAAACGGTCATATTCTGTGGCGCGGGCTTCAATCTTTTTCCGCTTCCAGAATGGCTCGTTTGATTTTTGTTGTTGTCTTCCTGTCTTTTGTCCTGGCCTTTCCTCTCGGCCGGATAATTAACGGCGGGTTCAGGCATCATCTATCAGAAAAGCTGACTGCTTTTGGTTCTTATCATCTGGCTTTGATGATTTATCTTCTCCTGCTCTTGCTTCTCAAAGACATCCTGCGTGGCCTGGCTCATACTTTCCGCTTGCCGTTAGCCCGGGCTGGCTTTCTATCAGTCAGAAACCAGGTGTCTTTCCTGGTCATTATAGCTATAGCTATGGTTATTGTTTTCATCGGCCATTTGAACGCCACTTCGCCCAGGCTTAAAATTCTTGAGCTTAAGATAGATAAACAAGTTCCCGTCAGGTCTGAGTTAAAAGCTGTCCTTATATCGGATATTCATCTGGGCATTATTAACCGCTCTAACAGGCTTGAATCTCTTGTCAGAAGGATTAATGAGCTTGAAGCCGAGGTTGTCTTTTTTGCCGGTGATATCGTTGACGAAGCTGTTTCACTGGAAGAAGAGGAAAAAATGGTTGGTTTGATGAAGAAGATTCAAGCTCCTCTCGGCCTTTACGCCTGTCCTGGAAATCATGAATACTACGGTGGTTTTGCTAAAAACATCTCCTATCTGGAGAAAGCCGGTGTCAGGGTGCTTCTGGATGAGGCAGCCAAAGTCAACGAGAGCTTTTTCATTATCGGCAGAAAAGATTGGACAGCCTTGAGGTATGGAGAAAAAAGGTTGTCGCTGAAAGAAATAATGGAAAAGCACAGCGTTGATTTGAGCTGGCCCGTTATTGTCCTTGACCATCAGCCGCTTAATCTGAGCGAGGCTGAACAGGCAGGCGTTGACCTTCAGCTTTCCGGACACACTCATGCCGGTCAGCTTTTTCCGCTTAACCTGATTAACAAAATGGTCTATGAAAAAAACTGGGGATATGTGAAGAAGGGAAAGACGCATATTTATGTCTCTTCAGGGAGCGGCACCTGGGGGCCGGCAGTAAGAACCGGGAGTCGCTCTGAGATTGTTCTTTTGAGAATGAAATTTGCGGACTGAGTGGATTATTTCTTCGCAGCCTTAGAAGCATCGTACTTCTTAATTACTTCATCAGTTATATCAAAAGCAGGATTGTAATGAATCAGTCCCGATGTTGAAAGGTCAAAAACCAGGTCATAGCCGCGCTCTTTGACCAGAGCATCGATGATGACCAGCATTTCATCCCTGATTCTTTTAATCAACCGGCCTTTAAATTGCTCGTAGTCACGGGAGGATTCCTGCTCAAACTTCTGCCGCGAAGCTTCCTTCTGGTCAATTTCAAGCTGCATCTGGCTCAATGCCTCCTGATTCAGAGTGAGCTTTTGACTGCTGAGTCTCTCTTTTAGAACTCTAATCTCTTCATCCATTCTTTTGAGGTCGGACTTTATTTCTTCTTCTTTTCCCTTAAGCACGGCCACAGCCTTTTTGCCTTCAGCAGACTGGTCAAAAGCCTTCTGTGAATTGATTATGGCCACTTTGGCTGAAGTCTGGGCGTAGCCGGCGAGCGTGATAATAAGAAAAGTAAGAGCGATGACCATAACTCTTATCGTCTTCGAAACTGCTTTGGTCTTCTTCATAGCAATCCTCCTTTTGACCGAACTTTGTTTCTATTTAATTTGCTTGAGAACTTCAGCCACCCGGTCCAGGGCCTCTTTTAGATAATCTTTATTGGACCCGTATCCAAACCGCAGATGCTGGTCGAGTTCAAAATGATCACCAGGGACGAGAAGCACACTTTTATCTTTTCTTATCCTTTCCACGAGCTCAGTAGAATTAACCTTCAAGTTATAACGGGCAAAGAGAATAGCTCCTGCTTGAGGTGGCACATAATTAAAAAGGCCCCCGAAGCTCTTCAACCAATCTTTAAGGAAGGGGAGGTTGGTGCTAAGAATCTTTCTGGTTCGATGCAGAAGTTTCATTCTTCTTTCTGGTTCAAGAGAAAGAGTGGCTAAGCGGTCAGTCAAAGCAGAAATAGAAATCGTGGTGTAATCATGATAGGTCCAGATATTCTTTACCAGTTCCTGCGGTCCAACAATCCAGCCCAGTCTAAGCCCCGGAAGACCATAGGCCTTAGACAGTCCTCCGACCACAATCGCCCGTTCATAACTGCCCCAGAAGGATTGGGTTTCCAGGCCATTTATTTCTGCTCCGCGATAGACTTCATCAGCCAGAATCCAGGCTCCCACTTTTTCTGCCTGCCGTATTATGTCCTCCCGGACTTCCTGGCTTAAGATGGCTCCAGTCGGGTTGTTAGGATTGGTCAGAATGATGAGTTTGGTGGCCGGTGTTATCAGGCTTTTTAATTCTTCAACGTCTGGCTGCCAGCCGAGTTCTTCTTTTAACCAGAGGGGCTTGACCTTTGCTCCGAAGGCTCTGACCAGACCCCAGATTTGCATGTAGTTTGGCAGTTCAAAGATGACTTCGTCTCCAGGTTCGACCTGGCTCCAGACCAGAAGGAAATTGGCTTCAGAAGAACCCGCGGTGACCATGACCTGGTCAGGCTCAACTTCCGGATAAAGGCGGGCGATGTTCTCTCTGAGGCCAGGTGTGCCGTTGGTTTGGGTGTAGCCGAGCTGAACCTTGATGATCTCGTCCAATTCTTCTGGAGTCAGGAGCTCCTCCAGGTTCAGAGGATGAACGCCGCTTTCGGACAGGTTATAATCAACCACGTTTTCCCAGAGAGACTGCATCCTTTCCATCTTGAAAATCTCAATCTTCATCCGACCTGTCCTTTCTTCTAAAAAGATTTCCTTAGATTTCCACCTTAAACCAGCCTTTAAAGGCCAGTCCGAAGAGGATTGAAAGAAGAAAAAAGGCTACCAGCCAGTGAAACCTGATTCCCAGTAAAACCAGCCTTTTTTCCGGATAAACGATTTCGATTTTTTTGACATAAGAATCAGGCGGCAGAGGCTTTTCTCCAGGATAAAGAAACTCCCGCCACAGATTTTTCTTCACCCTCACAGTCGATATCCTGGAAAGACTATTTCTGTTGACGGGGATTGATTTGAGATATCTTTCACCGTCAACACTGATCACCAGCGGCTGTCTCGTCTGTCCCTGGATTTTAAGCCTCCAGTCGGCTTGTCTTTCGTCGATGATTCTTAGAGGAGGTGAGTCGACCACCACTCCGGATGGAGTTTCCAGGTCAAGACTCAGTTTATCAACTTCCATTGTTTCTATGAACCTGACCTTGAGCAACAAAGTTTCATTCACTTCAGGGCTGCGGTAGCCAAACCAGAGATTCATCTGAGCCAGAAGAAAGAAAACAGGAATAATCATCACCACGAGCGGCTTGAAGTTATAGACCAGATAACGCGCGTTAGCCAGAAGAAGGCTTTTTTGAGTGGACAGCAGTATCCGGAAGTCGTTCTGATACAGGCGCATTTCCAGAAGATTGGCTTTAATCCGGTTTTTGACCTGTTTTATCCCGGCCTGGTTAGAAATTTTTTTATAGATCAATAACATCAACAGAGCAGTCAGAAGGGAAATAAAAATCATGGCTGCCCACGGGTTGAGATTGATGAACGGGAGGAAGAGGATAGCGATTGCTTTTCCGATTATCAGGTTAAGGAACCAGGCCATGGGTTTCGGTTCCCCTTAATTTCAGGAAATATAACCGAGACCTTTTAATCTCTTTTTTATTTCTTCTTCTGAATCAGCTCCTTCGAACTTAGAAATTTCTTTTTCCAGCACGTGGACGATGTATTCCTCAGGTGAACTGTAGCCTGCCACCCCAGCGATTTTTACGATTTTCTGGTAAAGCTCTTTTTCGATTTTGATTTTCGCCTTGCCCATCCTTTCTCCTTTCTCCCCGGGTTTACTGATTAAAAAATCGGTTTTCCGGTGACTTCGGGTGGAATTTTTATGCCGAAAAGCGAAAGAAGGCCTGCGGTCACATCTTCAAGCGCTGGGTCTTCCATTCGGACCGGCCGGTTGCTCAAAAGGATGCCAGGAATGACATCCGGGGATGACATGTGATCCCCGCTCCATTTCTGAGCGTTATCTTCTAAAAGCTCTCCGGGGAAATTTCCAAGTGGAGAATTCCAGGAAATGCGGTAGTTGCGGTTAAAGCCCAAAATAATGTCAGGGGCCTCGTTAACAAAAGCTCCACTATAAGTTTCCTGACTGAGGTAAGCCTTAAGAATCACTCTTTCACCGGTCTTCGGGTCAACTATTTTTTCCAGTTTCGAAGCTATTTCTCTCGCCAGAGTTTCTCTTTCTCTCTGTTCTACTATTCCCCGGCTTTCTCTGCCCTTTAGATTCAAGTAGAGAGCATTAAGGCCAACTCCATAAGCTTTAGTCCTGGACCAATCGGTTTTGCTGAAAAGCGTCAATTCTTCGGGTCTGGCTCCCGATTCCAGATGATGATATCCGTTCTGAAGCAGCCAGGTATTGAGATTGAAGCCCCGTCTGAAAGGAGTAAATCCATGGTCTGATAGGACGATGATGACCGTGTCGTGGTCTGCCTTTTCCATAACCATCTGCAGAGCTTTATCCATTTGCTGATACGTCTTTTCGATCACCTGCCCGAACTCTGCGGCCAGCGTCTCTTCATAAGCCGGATGGCCGTGGTCGATCAGCCTGAAAAACATGTGCTGTCTCTGGTCAGTGTTGGAAAAATAAAAGAAAAGCACACCTGAGCGGAAGTTCTTGAGCTCGTCTTCCAGCATGGCCAGGCTTTCGTTGTAAACTATCTCATCCTGAGCCAGAAATTCGTCCTCATCAAGAACTCCGTTCTCCAGAGCAGCCGTGTCAGCAGGTAAGCCCTTAGTGAAGAATGGTCCAAATTTTCGGGCCAGCTCTCTGGAGTAGCTGTCGGGAGTGGAAACAGGCAGGGCTGGGTCCGCGGGATTAATGTTAATCGGGCTGACATATAATTTAAACTTCGGCCTTATTTCTTTTAGATAGAACATGAAGATTCCGCTAACCCCTTGAGCTGGCAGGAATTCAAACCGGATTTGTTTCCAGCCGCTCCATTCTTTTTCTTTCAGAATGAATTCCTGGTCTTGATAAGCAATCTTGGCTACTGCGTTTATGGGGTCGATGAACACTTTAAAGTCAACATAGGTTTCTGGATTTCCTTTTTTGAAAGGATTGTTCGGTCCAGGAATTCTTGCTTCGACCCGGTTGCCGATGACGTAGATGTTATGAACCCGGCCGCCGCCACCATATTCTTCAGTTATCGTTCTGTATTCGTTTGTGTAGTAGTTAAACAAGCCATAATACCCTTTAAGGTCAGGGGTGCCCATACCGGAAAAGGTTCTTTGCCTGGTCTCAACAGGCGGATAGTTTGAGGGAATCTTGAAAATAGTTGCCGGTATGTCGTAGTCCTCAAGAATCTGCCAGAAAGCTCTACCTTTTCGTAAATTTTTTACTTCGCCTCCAGAAAGCGGCAGAATCAGGCTGCCCAATCTGAGGTTATGTTTAGAGGGCAGGCTTTCAGAGGCTGAGAAAATCGGCAGATAGTTCTTCGGGTCCCTGTGAACAAAATCAAAAATGGCATGGCCGCCCGGATTTGTCCCGGTTATGAAATTGGCCCAGGCTACGGGGCTCTGGGGCGGGACGCTTGACCGAAGCTTCAAGAAGCTCCCTGAAGCTGCCAGTTTCTTAAAATTAGGAAGGCTTCCCCGGTCAATGTATTGGCGAACGAGACCGGGGTCCATACCATCAAAGCCAAGGACGACCACTTTCAGGTCAGTAGGTCTTTTCCCTGCCGTTCTCAAAAAAGCTTTGCCTGGAGTGAGGAGCAGGCCGGCAGAGGCTCCGAGTACCATCTCAAGAAATTCCCGGCGTCTTATTTCATCACCTGTTTTTTCTTTTATCATTCCTTTTTTCCTTATGGAGCCCTTTTTCCCGCCCGGGGGGTTCAGGCTTTTTCCAATCTTCGGTCAGCAGAGACTTTCCGTCCATGTATTTTGGTGCATTGACCCCGAAAAGCTCAAGCACTGTCGGGGCTATGTCCATTATAGATGATTTCTTGGGGTTAAGCTTTAAATTGGTGAAAAAAATGCCAGGAACGAGCGCCGGGTCAAGACAGTGATCAGCGCTCCAGGCTTTTTTATTGTCTTCAAACACAGTGCGGTTAACCTTGCCCGTGACTGAATCCCAGGAAGCCCGGTAGCCCTGGTTATAAGCCACAACAAGGTCGGGCGCATTATCAACATAAGGCCCGCTGTATATTTTCTCTGTATCTATGACGCGGTTTATAGCCACCAGGCCTTTTTCCTGGTCTTTAAGTCCTGTAAGTTTTTCAATCAACTCTTGCTTGAGCCTGCGGCTTTCCTCTCCAGGCTCAACAATTCCTTTTTCTTCTCTGCCCTTAAGGTTGAGATAAATACCGGCCAGGCCGAGAGCATAAGCCTTTGTCTTTTCCCAGTTGACCTGTTTAAACCACTCCTGGCTTTCTTGAGCGCCGTCTTTAAGGCTTAAATAGCCGTTGAGGAAAAGCCATGAATTGAGGCTTACTCCGCGACGAAAAGCTTTAAACCCATGATCGGAGATGATGATCAAACAGGTTTTTTCATCTATATCTTCTAACACCCGGCCAACAAGACTGTCCATTTTTACATAAAGCTCTTCCAGAATCCTTACTCCAGCCGGCATTCTGGATGTAGCCTGATATGCTGGATGGGTTTTATCCAGGTAGCGCCAGAACATATGCTGAATACTGTCTGTCGTCTCAAAAACACAAACTACCAGTCCTTTTCTTGTCTTCTTTAAGCCGTTGAAAAAGATTTTTTCCCAATCATCATGAAAAGAATAAGCCAGGTCTATAAAAGCTTCTTCGGGCAGAACTCCTTCATTAAGAGCCCAGGTATCGTTAGCTTCTCCAAGAGTTACGTAGCTTCCAAAAAGCCGGGCTAAGTATGGAGCATAAATAAAAGGATGAGATATGGGCAGGGCCGGCTTTTCAGGGTCGATGTTGAGAGGAGTGAGGTAAAGCTCAAAGTGGGGATGTGTGCTCAAGAGGTAAAAGCGAGCTATACCCCTGACCTTAACTCCCAATCCCGCCGGAAAAGTTAGCTTTATCCAGGGTGAGAAAACTCCTTTCCGGAGTTCTATTTTCTGTCCGGAAATTTCAACTTCAGCTTTATCTGGATCATCTGTGAGTGTGATGGTCATGGGCAGCCGGATTTCTTCCGGTTTCCTCAGCAGAGAATTTTCCGGGCCGCTGATGAAAGTCTTTATGACTTTGCCGTCTTCACGAACCAGCAGGCTTTCGCCACCTTCTTTCTTCTGAATCCGTTCCGGGTTTGTGGTGTAAAAAAGAAAAGTTCCCTGGCTGCCTTTAAGGTCGGGAAGGCACATCCCCGATAGAAGATGACCTGAAAATCTTTCAGGAGGGAAGGTGATTGGAACTCTTAAAACCGTGGAAAAAATCCCCTGCTTGCCGAGAATTTTCCAGAAAGGCTGACTTTTCCTGAGGAGCCGGATTTCTGGTTTGCCCAGCGGCAAACGGTATTTACCAAGAGAAAGAAACCTCCCTGGTTGCCCGATTCTGGCCGAAGATAAATCAGGGAGGTAAGTCTTCGGGTTACGGCTTAAAAAATCAAAGATGTTGTGTTTTGAAGGCTCGCAGCCTGTCATGAAAGACGACCAGGCCACAGGCGAAATCGCCGGGGTAGTGGTCTCAAGACGGCTGAATGTGCCTTCTTTTTTAAGCCGGCTCAGGCTCGGTAGTTTGCCTTCAGCCATGAACTTTTCGGTTAGCTCAGGGTCCATGCCATCAAAACCAAGGATGATCACCCGGTCAACCCGACTGTTTTTGTAGGCTTTCTGACCTCTTATCAGCCTGAAGAGAAGACGAAATGGCCAGGAAAGGAAAGAAAAAATTGCCAGGAAAAAGGTAAGAAAAAAGACGAGAAAGGAAGACAGAAAAGCAAAGCCTGCTCCGGGTCCAATATAAGCCTCTGCCGGGGAGTGAAGGAAAAGAGTCAAAAAGATGAAAATTAATAGACCTGCGATTTTTAAACGGTCAATCTTTTTATTTATGGCACTTCTTGATTCTGAATTCATTTAATTTTTTTAAGGATGATGCTGGCCAGGTTTTCTATAGCCAGGTCAGAGCCATAGTCTTCGTTTGCCCAGAAGAAAGCGTCATCCCAGGTATGCATACCCTGGAGATGACTGCGGCCGAAGACTTCTTTTTGCTTTATAGAACCTTTAAGGTCAAACCCCGGCTCAGACAGGACCACGAGGTCAGGTCCGCGCGAGGCGTATTTACCTTTGTATATCTCTTCGGATTTGAACACCCGTCGGATGACCTTCTGTCCGTTGTATTCAAGCTTGAGAAGCTTTCTGGCTATTTCCTCCTTGAGTTTTTTCTTATCAGCCCGGTCGACCCGGCCTTTTGGAAATTTCTTTTTCAGGTTTAGATAAATTCGGTTCGGGTCAAGGGCAAAAGCCACGGCTTTAGAAGAGATGTCATTCAAAGTTCTGGGGTTGGATGAGGTGAAAGAGAGATATCCCTCTTCTTCCAGCCAGGCATTGAGATAGACCTCCTGGGCAATCCCGGTGAATCCGTGATCTGACAACAAAAAGAAATTATCTTCGCTTTCATTCATCTTTTTGAAAGAGTTGAGGATTTTGGCGATTATCCGGTCAATCTGCTGGTAAAAATCAAGAAAAGCCTGATGGTAAGGATGGGATTTATCCTTATAGGCTGGCCAGAGGAAATGATGAAGCCTGTCAGTTCCGGTGACGACAAACTCAAAGAAATCCCATTCCTGGGACCAGAAATAGTTCAGAGCTTTCTGGTGGCTGGCCATTATTTTCGATAGTTCTTCCCAGAGCACGGATGGATTGTCCGCGACCTTGACCGTATCCACATCTATTTGATAGCCCATCTGTTCAAGAGCCGAAAAATAGCTCTGGGGATAGACAGAGCGAGAAAGTTCAATGGCCACAAAACCGGAAATCATCACTCCGTTAATCCGGCGGGCAGGGTAAGTTGACGGCTGATTGATGACAATGCTTTTTAAACCGCGATGACCGATTGTATCCCAGATAGTTTCGGCTTTGAGGTCAAGGAAGTTGGGGATACGGATATCGTAAGTCCCGGATTTAAAGTCGGTGAAGCCAAAAATACCGTGTTCTCCCGGATTTGTGCCTGTCATAAAATTGGTCCAGGAAACAGCTGAAATCTCAGGCAGGCTGGCTTTGATTCGATGCAGATGGCCTGAATCAATAAGACGGGCAATAGTGCTCATCACGCCGGCTCTGGCCAGTTCCAGAAGCATTGAGTGGGGGACACCGTCAAGGCCGACCACACAAACTTTTCTTCTGACCTTGCCTTTCTTGAGTAGGGGCATAACTCTGCTTATTATAGCATCAGAGTTTGCGGTGTCAATTTTTTTTAAAAAATATGGCCTATAATTTATTGATAATAAATAGCTTAATCAGAACTTGGGTTCTCAGGTGATCTCTTTTCCAGCGGCTCTTAAGACCTGCTCGAGAAACATTTCTTCTGGAACGGCTCCCTCGAGAGATAAAGACTCATTGAAGATGCTCTTGGGAACACCGAAAACTTCGTACTGCTGTGTAAGTTGTGGGAATTCAGAGGCTTCGATCATCGAAGCCCTGACCAGCGGTGATTCGAGTGCCATCTGATGGCCGAGACGGACAGTCATCGGACAGTACGGGCAGGTCGGTGTGACAAAAATCTTGATGTTTACTTCTTTGTCGAGATTTTTCAGGGCTTCTCTGGTTTCCTGGCTCAGTTCAGTTTCTCCACGGCTGACATCGACTATTGCCTCGAGAAGGCTCATGAATTCGTAGCCAGAAGGAATGCCAAAAAAGCGGATGCCGTAATCCTGGTCACTCATGATGATCGTGGCCGGGACCTTGTCTATTTGAAATTCTGTGGCCTGGTTCTGATCCTTTTCCAGGTCATACACGGTAAGTTTTATTTTATCAGTCAGACTGCTCAGCTCTTCCAGCAACTGTTTCGTTTCTGGACAGAAGTTATAATCTTGTTCCGGTTCTTTTCCGGGGACAATCAAGGTGCTCTTTTCCTTCATAAAGTAAACCAGATTAACCGGGTTAAGAAGCTCGGCTTCAAATTTTTTCCTGGCGAAGTCCCTGACTTCTTCGTTCAAAAGTTGCATCGTTTGCTCTCCTTTGGAATTCAGAAACGATAATTCCTATATTTCCTATAAGTTTAGTATAAATCATGAAGAATTTCAAGCGTGACCCTTCAATATAACGCACGGCTTGAATTGACTTTCTCCAGCGAATAAGCTTAAATTAAACTTCGTTTTAATACTACGATAAAATCAATATAAAGTAAAATGGAAAAGCTTCTAAGATATCTGGAAACCGAATATCAAAAAAGAACAAGAAAAAGCTCTGTTCTGTTTAAGCGAGCCTCCAGATTGATGGTCAGGGGCGGCAGCCACACTCTCCGTCTCTGGAAACCATACCCTTTCTTTTTGGTTTCAGCTCATGGAGCCAGAGTCAAAGACATCGACGGAAATCAATATATCGATTACTGGCAAGGCCATTATGCTAACATTCTCGGCCATAACCCGGCCGTCATTCGCCGGGCGGTCGAACCTTATTTTAAATCTGGAAGCTTACATACCGGTTTCGAGAGTTCAGTGCAGCTGGAACTGGCTGAAAAAATTCTGGGCTGCCTGAATCAGCAGGGTCTAAAGATCAGATTTACTACCTCCGGTACTCTGGCCGCTACCTATGGAGTGATGCTGGCCATGGGATTTACTGGAAGAGATTACGTCCTCAAAGTCGGCGGTGGCTGGCATGGGGCTTCTCCTTATCTTTTAAAGGGGATAAAGTTTCACTCGCGAGAAGGCTTCAATTGCGCCGATTCATCCGGGCTGCCTTCTGATTTTGCGAAGAAGATTATCATCACCAGATTCAATGATTGCCAGCATCTTGAAGAAACCTTTAAGAAGTACGGCTCCAGGCTCAGCGCCTTTATCCTTGAACCCTTTGTCGGAGTAGGTGGTTTTTTATGTTGTTCGGGAGAATATCTGGAACTTGCCAGACGATTGACCAGAGAATACGGGGTTGTTCTTATTTTTGACGAGATCATTTCCGGCTTCCGCTTCTGCGCCTCCGGTATCCAGAAACTTTACGGAATCCAGCCTGATATTTCTCTTTTGGGCAAGCTCATCGGCGGCGGACAGGCAGTGGCTGCTGTTGTCGGCCATGCCGACATCATGGAAGGCTGCGAAAAACCGGGATTAAAGAAGCTCCGGGTCCACTTTGAAGGTGGCACTTTTTCTTCGCATGAAGAATATATGAGAGCCGGCCTGGCCATGGTCAACTACCTGACCCGGCATGAGAAAGAAGTCTATCCCTATCTTGGAAAACTGGCCGAAAGATTGAGAAGCGGGATAGAAGATGCTTTCAAAAAAGAAGGGCTGGAGGTTGTCTGCACGGGGCGAGGCAACGAACTGGTAAAAAACGGCTCCTTCTTTATGGTCAATTTTCCCAGGAAAAGAATTACCTATAAAGACCCTGAAGATATCTGGGACCCTGAGCGTTCAGATGTTTTCCTCCGGGAAGAAGGTCTGAAGCTGGCTCTGCTGATTAACGGAGTTCATGTGGTTCATGGCGGTGGTTGCCTCTCGACCGCCCACAGAGAAAAAGATGTTGAGAGGGCAATAGCTGCTTATGCTGAGTCAGCCAGAATATTCCGGAGATTTATGTAGAAGATTTAGAAAAGAAAACTCTTCATCTCTTCAGGCAGCAGATCGCAACTCGGGGCGAAGCCGGTCTGGTTCCTGTTTGCCTGGCTCAACAAACTTTCTGAAGTCAGATATAGGCTCGATGTTTTCGGTTTTTAAAATAATAAAGATTATTAAGAAATTTATGAACTGAGCCAATAATTAAAAAATTTTAATTGCTCCGCGGCTCTTAAGTTCAAACCGCAGCGTCTATTAACAGGCTTTAGAGTTTTTCAATCACAAAGTAATACTGACCTGATTCTATCCAGAAAACCGGCTCATGGTCTGTTTCTGCAAGCGCGATGCCAGTCTCAGCCTCCGGCAATACAAAATTGTGCCTAACCCAGATGACTGTTCCAGACTCTTTTATTCTGAATGACGGCCAGAGTTCAGGAAAGAAGAGCTTGGCTCGGCAGCAAGTGGGGACACTCAGCCGAAGCATAAACTCAGCTTCAGTTTTTTCCCATTCAACACGGATTTCTCCAAACAATATCTTTATCCCGGCTCTGACCCATGCCAATTGCTCAGCGACATAGGGTTTAACAAAAAAAGTCTTCCAGCCAGGCTCCAGAGGTTCAAGGCCGGCCAGGCATTGGTAGAACCAGGCATCCACGCTCCCGAACATGATATGATTGTGAGAATTCATCCCCCTGCCGGTTAGCTTTTCCCATCTTTCCCAGAGAGTGGTCGCCCCTTCTTTTATCATATAACCCCAGCCTGGATAACTTTCCTGAAGAACGATTTTCATTGCCACATCCTGGCGACCGAACTTGTTCAGAACATCGAACAGGAAGCGTGTGCCGACCAACCCAGTGTCCAGATGAGAATTGTGGTGGACAATTATAGATTCCAGCAGATTCTGCCAGACTGATTCCTTGTCTTCATCTGGAACCATATCAAGGTAAAGCGGAAGCAGATTGGCTGTCTGGTCGGCTGAGCGGTCAGCTGGATCCTGCCGGAAAGCTCGGTATTGACCTTTTTCCAGAAAGGTGTTGTTAAAAGACATTTTTATCTGTTGAGCCAGTTCCTGATATTCTTTGGCTTCGCGGTCGCGACCGATAAGCTTGCAGATTTCAGAAAAGATGAGAACATCGTGGTAATAAAACCAGGTGGCCACAAGCTCCAGCGGCGTTTTTTTTGATACCGTCCCTCCGGGCTGGCACCAGTCGCCGTATTTACCCAGAGTCGTTTGAATATTTGCCGGCGCTTTTTTCCGCAGAAAGTCAATATAGCCTTTGAGATACTGAAAATGTCTCCTGAGAATATCAGGGTCAGCGTAAAAATTATAAATGTGCCAGCAGAGGCTGATGTAGGCTGAACCCCAGGCCGGGTCAGCCGGATAGACTTTCGGGTTATAGGGCGGAACAAAATCCGGTAGGCTCCCGTCTTCTTTTTGAGCGAGGCGAACGAGATGAATAAAATGGATATAAAAAGCAGCCAGGTCAAAGTTAAGGGAAGCTTCCTCAGCCGTAACCAGAGCATCGCCCAGCCAGCCGTGGCGCTCATCTCTCTGGGGACAATCAGTGGGAATGCTCATCAAGTTTGACCTTTGACTGGCCACAATCGTCTGGTGAATCTGGTTTAAAAGGGGTTCAGAACATTCAAAAAAGCCTGTCCTTTCTACTGCCGTATGGACAAAGCAAGCTTCCAGCGTGTCAGAATCAGGTATTCCTGGAAGGCCTGTGAGCTCAACATATCTGAATCCGTGATAAGTAAAATGCGGCTCGTAGATTTCTTCTCCCTGGCCTTTAAGGATATAAAAATCAGTTGCCCGGGCGTTGTCGTTTGTAGCCGGGTTCAAACTTCCGTCCTCATTTATGAGTTCAGCATATCTTAGGCGGACAGTTATTCCTGCGGGTCCGGTCACTTTGAGTATAACCCGGCCTGAAATATTCTGTCCAAAATCAAAGATGAAGACGCCGTTACCAACAGTAGAGATTCTCACTGCTTTCAGCCGTTCAGTCACTTTTACTGGAGCGATTTTCATCGAAGCTAAAGGCGGGCCTGAAACCACGATTGTCTTTTTCCACCCGGAATCATCAAAGTCGGGTAAATTCCATCCCGGTTGCTCCAGGCGCGCATCGTAGTTTTCCCCGAAATAAATCCCGTTCTCCTGAATCGGACCGTGAGAAGTTTTCCAGCTGTCATCGCTGGCCACGACTTCAAACCCGCCGCTTTCGTAATAAATTTCAAGTCTAAATATCAATCTCGGCTGGCCGTAGCCATATTTTTTGATATGCCGGCCATTGCCGAGGATGACGCCAATAGCATTTTTTTGCTGAATCAAATGGGAGACTTCGTGGCTGGAGTAAAAGGCAACCCTATCATAATCTGACCAGGCGGGGTCGAGCACCCGGTCGCTGATTTTCTGACCATTAAGATAGAGCTCGTAATATCCAAGGCCGCAGACATAGGCGGTGGCTCTGGTAGCTTTTCCTTTTCCGGCAAATTCTTTTCTGAGATAGATGGCTTTATATTGAACGTCAGGCGGTTCTTCCTCTCCCAGAAGAACGGTTGTCGGACCAGCACAGCTTTCCGGCTCACTCATTGAAATCCACGTGGCTCTGAACTTTGAGTTTCCCATAAAGCCTGTGCTGAGACAAGAAATGTCGCTATAAGGGCTGACCTGGCCGGATGAATTCCACCAGCGGACCCGCCAGTAATAATTCTGGCAGCTCAAGAGTTCCTCGCCACCGTAAGGGATATGAGTTGAAAGAGTGCCCTCAACCTTTCCGCTATCCCAGAAATCACCGATTTCTCTTTCGCAGATTTCTCGCTCAGAAGCCACGATGATTTGATAACCGGTCTGATAATCCCCTCTTGAATCACTTCTCAGCTTCCAGAAAAACCTTGGTCTTGGAATATCCAGTGCTGAGGATTCTTTCAGGTATTCAACCTTGAGGTCATAAGGCGGATGAACGGGCACCTTTTTTTTCTCCGATTCATTGCGTTGTTTCTTTTGCCGATAATCCTTTTAAAGAAAGGTCATCATGGAATGCTTAGCTCATCCTGGTCGCGTTTTCCTGGGTTCAGTCCTCTGCTTGAGCTAAAAAGTAGTCAGCGACATTCAGATTGTAATCCTCAGGATTAATTTCTTTTATGACGGTTCGTTTAAATCTTTTAGTATCAGGCTGGATTTCGGTCAGGTCAACAATTTCTCCGTCAATCTTATTCCCCTCCGGGTCAGTGATGATTTTAACTTTTGGCCTGACCAGATATTTAATATCGGGGTTGGTCTCGACCACCAGGCCAATTTCCCCGGTGCTCAAAAGAGCAAGTGATCCCACCGGGAAAACGCCCATCATTTGAACAAAAGTCTTCAGGATCACCGGATTGAATTCTGTGCCCACATTTTCCAGCATCATGCTCAGGGCTTCAGCCCTGGTATAAACTTTTTTCCGGTAGACCCGTTTGGTGGTAATAGCATCAAAAAAATCGCAGGCTTTGACTATGCGGCTGTACAGATTGACCTCGTTTCTAAGGCGGTACTTTGGATAACCTGAGAAATCCTCTCTTATGTGATGCTCCATGGCGACGTGAATAGCACAAAGGGGAAGGTATCGAAACTCTCTTAGATGGACAAGTTTTTCTGCTCCCTGATGGGGATGGAGTTCCATTATCTTTCTTTCGTCGTCTGTTAGAAGACCGGGTTTGTTCAGAATCTCTTCAGGAATTTCGATCTTGCCCAGGTCATGGAAGAAAGCAGCCAGTCCCAGCTCGATCAGTTCAGTTTTAGAGAGCCCGAGTCTGCGGCCAATCGCAATGGCTAACAGACAGACGTTTACGGAGTGGTTAAAGGTATAATCATCGAAGTTCTTAACGTTGGTCAGGCCAAGGAGAAAGGCTTCGTTCTCAACCAGATGGCTATATATCGATTGAATCAGACGGCGGGTGGTGTTCAACCTGATCTGTTCATTTTCCTTATTACGTTCGGAAATATCTCTAAGATGAAGAATGCTCAGGAAATAAAGCCGGACGGCACTGGTGAGCCGGCTCGGCAGCTTTTCATAAGCCAGCATTTTTTCCAGGGTAACGCCAGAAATTTCTTGCCTCTCCAGGTCTGAGACAATTTCTTCAAAAGGCGATGAGCCAGTTCTTTTCTGGCTTATAATCGCCACTGCCTTCATCAGGTTATTCTTAGAAATCTCAGGCGAAATTGACATCAGACCAACTTCTCTTTTAGTGAATTCTTCAAGCAGGAATTTGAAAATTGGATAATTGGTCAGAGAGAACTTCAGCCTGGCCTGGTTAAAAAAGATTGATTCCTGTCTGATCTTAAAGCTTATCTCAGGACTGACTTCCTTGAGCTTTTGAAAATCGCCATGAAGAAGTTCAACCTGTTCCTGGATGAGCTCATTGTTTTCTGAATACAATTTAATGATTTTAAAGACAATGTAAAAACGTATTAAAAAATTGATGGCCGGTTTCTGGAGCTTCGGGTCTATTTTCTCTCCTGGTTTTTGACGGGTTGGGCTTTGAGTCATCTGTTTTATCCCTTTAATCCCATTTTTTCCAAACGGGCTGCAGCTTCGATTGAGGCCAGCCGCAGCTTCCGGTTGAAGAATTTTTTCCCCCGTCTTAATAACGTCAGGGCTTCCTCCGTGCCCATAGCTTCCAGACCGGCCACAGCGCAAATCCGCAATTCAGTGGTCGAGGGCATGATGGATTTTTTCAGAAGGATTTTTTTAAGGAAGGCCATGGCTTCCTGGCTTCTGGTTCTGCCCAGAAACTGGAACAAAGCCTTCTTCTCTGCAAGATTCTTCTTGCGGAAATTTGTGGTACGAGTTTCTTCGATCAGTTGTTTCAGTCTGGCCACGTCACCCAGAGATTTGAGACTGGTCACAGCTTTTAACCGGACTTCTTCTATAGGGTCGTTTAAAAAACCGAGCAGGATTCTGCTGGCTGCCTCATCGTCAAAAGAGCTGAGTGCTTCAATGGCTTTTATCTTGAGGGCTTTGTTGTATAGATTCGTAAAGTTAACGAAGTAGGGAAGAACCTTTCTGGCTGGTTGCTGGCGCATCATGTCGATTATGAATTCAGTCAGTAATGGTTTTCGGTCGTCGACCAGAGAAGATATTCTTGCCGGGTCATCCTGGATCTTGATTCCGAATAGTTCTTTCACCTTCTGGCGGAAGACCTCGTCCTCAATCTTTTCATAAAATTCCGCATAAAAGTTGAGAGCTTTGTCCTGAAACTGGCCCAGATATTCGAAAAGAGCTGAATAGTCGATTTCCGCTTTCTGCGCTATCAACTTTCTGATTTCTTCGACATCTCTTACGTCAGAAATCCTGTTTATAAATTCAGTCAGTAACTGAGTTTTCTCATTTTCTTCAGGTGAAAGCAGGCTCCTCAGGTCTTTCATTTTCTTGTTGAGCAGTATGTTCAGCTGAAAATTTCCGGCTTTAAGCTTTTCCTGATAGAAATCGTAAAGGATTTCCAGGTTAGTTTTGAGCTGTTCCACATCTTTATCAAGACCGAGTATTTCTGTCATCAGGTTGAGAAATTCTTCTTCCGGTGAGAGCTGCCGGTTTCTTTCAATCATCTGGTTTAGCTGCTCCAGGTCACGTTCATTCAAAGCAAATTCCTGGGGTATTTTTTTCTGAACAGTGCCGGGCTCTGAAAGAATCTTTGGCACCTGGAGCTTTCCAGGGTCGAAATCGTGCTTCCAGTCTTCAATAATTTCGGGCAAAGCCTGATCGACATAGAACTCCATGGCTTTTTTTTCTTCAGGTTTAAGCTCCAATTTACCTGAAAACAGCCTCTCTTTATTGACTTTGATATCAATGGCTTTGCTGACCAGTTCTTGAGAGTCAACCTTCAGACCCTTTTTCGACAGGCTTTCAGCTCTTTCTTCTAGAACCTTGTTCTCCAAAAACTCTTCTGGAACATAATACTGAATGTTAGAAAAGTCTCTCATCCACATGGCGTTGACTATATCCGATTCATCTGCCGGTTTGGACGATTCAGTCTTTATGATTTCCAGAAAATCTTTAACCTCTTCCTCTCCTACCCCGTTGTATATGATCAAAAGCCTCATGCCATCCTTAAAGAAGAAATAAGGCAGGCTCTTGCTTGAAACCTCATCCTGGTAAACTTGCTGGCCCTGGAAGCTGAAGGAAAATTCGCGAATCTCGAGTTCCAGTTTCTCGTGCCTCTGGAAATAGGTTTTCAGTTTGTTCATCAAATCCTGACGGAAGCGAAGGCACGATTCATGATGAGAGGGGAAAATCTTGAAAGCAGAAACAGTATTCGACAGAGAAAGAAGTAGCTCTTTAACTTTCTGGAGAGCTTGAAGGTCGACTTCTTCTTCAGGCAGTGAATCCTGGACAATTTTGTCTTCTGCAGACATAACCAACAACCCCTCTTAGTCTAATTCAGGTTAAAGAATTAGTCAAACAGAACTTATTCAATCTCTTTGGCTTAGGACATTTGCTTCATAATCTTTGACTTCTGCCATCCAGAGGTTTTCAGGCGGGACGTCCATTTTAAGGCAATAATAATCCCAGACAGGACCGTAAGGCAAGGCTTTAGCCTGTTCTCTCCAGGCCAGCTTACCGAGGTTATCACCCTCAAGCTCGGCTTCTTTTATCCGTTTCTGTGGCAGCAGCAGAGCCCGGAGAAGACCCCTCAGAACTGCCCTGGCTCCCAGAACCCAGGCCCCAATTCTGTTCATGGAGGCGTCGAAATAGTCTAAAGCCAGATGGATTTTTTCAGGAGAAGGAGCATTAACGATTTCTTCGCAAAGCGCCTCTATCTCATCATTCAAGAGGACAACATGGTCGCTATCCCAGCGCAGGCCGCGACTGAGATGAAGAAGAAGTTCATCACAAACCTGCAGGATGGCAGAAAGCTTATCCGCTATTGATTCGGTCGGATGAAAATGTCCAAGGTCCAGACAGACCATTTTCCCTTTCTTCAGAGCATAGCCAAGGTAGAATTCATGAGAGCCGACCACAAAAGCCTCGCTGCCAATTCCGAATAGTTTGCTTTCGAGGGAATCTTTAAGCTGGGTCTGGCTGAATTCAATTTCAAAGATTTCTTCAAGGGAGTCGAACAAAAGATGTCGGTAAAGCCAGCGGTCTGAGGGCAAATCCTTTAAGCCGTCAGGTATCCAGAGGTTATGGATGGAAAACGATTTAAGCTCCCGGCCGAAGGAAGCGCTGATTTTTCGGCAGCATTTGACATGCTCTATCCAGAATTTCCTGATTTCTTTTCTGGGATTACTCAGGGTCAGACCATCAGCGGCCTTGGGATGAGCAAAGCAGGTCGCATTGAAATCAAGTTTAAGTTCGCGGGCTTTGGCCCACTCTAACCAGCCTCTATAATGGCCGGGTTCGTATTCGTTTCGCTCGACCTGGCCTTCAAACTCGCCGTAAATTGAATGCAGATTGACCCGGTGTTTTCCGGGAATGAGAGAAAAGGCTTTTTCCAGATCCTGTCTGAGCTCAGCCGCATTCCTGGCCCGGCCAGGATAATTTCCGGTCACCTGCAAACCTGAGCCTGAGAGCGGATTCCGGACGGATTCAAAGCCGCGGATATCATCACCCTGCCAGCAATGCATGGCCACCTGAAATGATTTAAGCTTGTTCAGGGCATCTTCAGTGTCAACTTCGAGTTCAGCGAATTTTTCTTGAGCTTTCTGGTACTGCTTTTCTACAGAGGGAAGATTCATATTCAACCCTCCTTTCTTCTTTATGCTTTTTATAATTTTTGATGCCTTCTTGTCAAGATAGCAGGAACCGCGAATTTATCTTCTTGACCCGGTCAGGATGCGGAGAAAATCTGAATAGTGTTTATGCCAGAGCTCGGAATTTTCAGGCTGAAACTCTTCTATCTCAAATGAATGTCTGATTGTCTTTCTGATATCCCGGATGTCTTTGAGCTGGCCGGTGGCCAGAGCCTGGACCAGGATATTGCCGGCTGAAGTAGCTTCGTCAGGACCGGCATAGACTTTTAAACCAGTAGCCTCGGCCGTGAATTTATTCAACAGCCAATTCTTAGAGCCACCACCTATGATCTGGATTTGTCGAAACTTGCGGCCAGTGAGCTTCTGCAGTTCCTCGATTACCAACCTGTATTTAAAGGCGAGGCTTTCCAGTATAGCTCTGGTGATGCTGCCGATATCTTGAACCTGCTCCTGTTTGGTCCTGCGGGAAAATTCAATTATGGCGCTGACCATGTTTTCAGGATGAAGGAAGTCAGGCGAGTCGAGGTCAAGAAGCACCTGAAATGGCTCTGAGCGGCTGGCCAAATCCACCAGCTCTCCATAGGTCCAGCCCCTTTGTTTTGACCAGATTTTCCGGCATTGCTGAAGCGGCCAGAGTCCGGTAACGTTCTTAAGGAAGCGAATGGTCTGGTTCAAGCCGCTTTCGTTGGTAAAGTTGGCAGAGAAAGAACCAGGGCTGACTACGGGTTCTTCAAGCTCAACTCCGACCAGGGACCAGGTGCCTGAGCTGATGTAAAGCCAGTCGTCACCCTGTCCTGGAGCTGCAGCCACGGCCGAAGCCGTGTCATGACTTGCCACCTGGACGACTGGAATTTCGGGCAGGCCATCTTCTGCGAGCCAGGAAGAGATTTTTCCCAGGATTTCCCCTGGCTGGTTGATTTTTGGCAGGATGTCTGCAGAAATCCCCATTCTTTCTAAAAGCCAGGGCAGCCAGTTTCGTGCCGATGGCGACAGCATCTGAGAGGTTGAGGCAATGGTCAGTTCAGTTGCCTGTTCACCGGTTAAAAGATAGTTGAAGAGGTCAGGCATGAACAGCAATTTTCTGGCTGCGGCCATAAGAGCCGGGTTCTGTTCGTGATAAGCATAAAGTTGAAATAAAGAATTAAAAGGCAGAAATTGGATGCCAGTCAAAGAATAAAGCTCTTCAGCTTCGAACTTCTGAAAATATTTTTCCATGGCTCCGGGAAAAGCTTTATCACGATAGCAATATGGAAGCGCCAGAATGTTTCCCGAAGAATCTAAGAGCCCGAAATCAACGCCCCAGGTATCAACTCCAAGGCTGGTCAAATTGAGTCCATCTTTCCGGCATTTTTGAAGGACTTTTCTAATTTCTTCGAAAAGATAGTAGAGATTCCAGTGGAGATGGTTCTGAAGACGGACGGTTTTGTTTTCAAATCTATGGATTTCCTGAACCCCGAGACGCCCTTTTTCCAGCCGGCCAAGTATTGCTCGACCGCTTTCAGCTCCCAGGTCAAAGGCTAAATAGTGGTTGACTTCCACGAGTTAAGACCTTTCGCTTTCTTTTTCCATTTCAGTATATTGACTGACCGAAGAAATTCAAGTTTGGGCTTTTGAAACCGGAAACAAAATGGATTATATTATATAAAAGAGCATCAGATGAAAATCATAAACGATGTCCTCACGATCTCTACTCGTGGATTCAACGATATCAAAGATATTACTGAAGGAGTGAATGAAAAACTTCAAACTACCGGTCTTAAGGATGGCCAGGTGACGATTTTTATTCAGGGCTCCACAGCCGGGGTGACCACCATAGAGTATGAGCCCGGTCTGGTCAAAGACCTTTCTGAGCTGCTGGAAAAACTGGTTCCTTCCAACCGGAGTTATTATCACGACGAACGCTGGGGAGATGCTAACGGGTTTTCTCATCTCAGGGCAGCTCTTATTGGTTCTTCTCTGGTTGTGCCTTTCGCTGAAAGGAAGATGAGATTAGGAGTCTGGCAACAAATTGTTCTGGTGGATTTTGATAACCGGCCCCGCGCCAGAAACATTTTTCTTCAGTTTCTGGGCAATGGGTGAAACGCAGAGATTTAAGATAATAAAAGAAACAGGATAAAAATATAAACAAGAGACAAGTTATAAAGTGAGACGGTAGATGGATTTTGACAACCTGAGAGAAACACTCAAGAGAAAAGCCCGCAAGGAACAGCAGGACAGAGTTGATAAGTTGTGGAAGAACATCAATTCGAGGAAGGATTTGACCACCAGGGAAAAACTGGAGAAGCTTCTGGCTCTTTCTCAAAAAAAAGAGGTCGGGAAAAAATCTCAGGTTGAAAAAAATATAAAAGAAACCATCTCTTCCCCCCATCGTCAGCCTTACCTGGTTCTGGAAAACAATTTTAACCTGAATTCTTGCTATGGACAGATACCGATTTCTTTGGGGCTCAGCATTCCCGGGAAGGTTCTGGCTGTGCTCGGACGGGATGAGACCTTTTCCGGGCTCTCTCTTTCGGGTTCAGTTTTTATTGACCTGGAAACAACCGGACTGGCTGGAGGCACCGGGACCATACCGTTCTTGATTGGCCTGGGTTGTTTTGAAAACGACAGATTCAGGGTCGTCCAGTTTTTTTTAAACGACCTGGCTTCAGAAGTTAGAATGCTGGAAGAACTCAGGACGCTCGTTGAGCAAAAGAATTTTACTTCGATTGTCTCCTATAACGGCAAAGGCTTTGATTTGCCTCTTCTCGAGACCAGATTTGCTCTGAACCGAATAAGGTTTCCTCTATCTGAGCTGCCTCATCTGGATTTTCTTTTCTCTGCCCGTCATCTCTGGAGACTTAAATACGAAAGCTGCCGGCTTTATAACCTGGCTCTTGAACTTCTCGGAGCGGACCGCTCGGGCGACATTCCTTCTGAAGAAATCCCCTGGCGCTATTTCCAGTATCTGAGAAATCAGGATTTTTCTATGATTGAACCCATTCTGTCCCATAACCAGGAAGACATAATGTCTCTCTACGGTGTGGTGGTTGCCGGTGCGGTCTTGATTGCCAGAAGCGTTGAGAGCTGCGAAGTGGAAGCAGACGGCTTTGAGCTTTTTGGACTGGGGAAAATCTGGGAAAAAGCCGGAGAGGTCGAAAAATCGGTTTTCTTTTATGAAAAGGCTCTGGATAAAAAATTGCCGGGTGAGGTCTCGGTTAAAGTTAAAAAAAGATTATCAAGCCATTTCAAAAAATCTGGCAACTGGCAGAAGGCTTTGGGTTTATGGCAGGACCTTCTTCAGCATTCTGATGAGCTTGATTGTTTGCGGGAGCTGGCGATTTATTATGAGCATCGGGAAAAGAATCCGCAAGAAGCCTTGAAATACGCTCTGGATGGCCTGGCCCTGTCCCGTGGCGTCAGGCAGGCTTATGAGCATGATTTTCAAAGAAGAGTTGACCGTCTGTCCAGGAAAATAGATATGCTGGAATCAAAAAAGAAAGGGATGTAGAGCGGGGGAGTAAATGAAGGCTATGGTTCTCCCGGAGTTCAAATCCGCTGAGGGGAAACCTCTCGAGCTCCGGGAGGTGGAACCTCCTGTTCCTGGACCTTCTGAAATTGTGGTCAAGGTTAATTACTGTGGTGTCTGTCATACTGACCTTCATACAGTAGAAGGTGAGCTGCCCCTAATTTCTCTGCCGAGGATTCCAGGTCATCAGGTGGCGGGCACAGTTGAAAAAGCTGGTGAGAAGGCCTCACTTTTTCGGGTAGGAGACAGAGCTGGAGTGGCCTGGCTCTGGAGTGCCTGCGGCCAGTGCGCTTTCTGCCGGAGCAGTAGAGAAAATCTTTGCCTTGAAGCTAAATTCACCGGATATCATGTTGACGGCGGGTATGCTGAGCACGTCGTGGTGCCTGAAGCCTTTGCCTATGAGCTTCCGGAAGATTTTTTTGACGAACAGGCAGCCCCGCTTCTATGTGCCGGGATTATCGGTTACAGAGCCTTGAGGCTGAGCCGGATAAAACCTGGAGAAAAACTGGGACTTTTTGGGTTTGGGGCGTCAGCCCATGTAACCATTCAGGTAGCCAGGCACTGGGGCTGCCGGGTTTATGTTTTTTCAAGGAGCGAAGAACACAGAAAACATGCTCTGGAGTTTGGAGCTTACTGGGTCGGTGCACCTGATGAAAACCCGCCTGATAAGCTTGATAGCGCTATAGTCTTTGCGCCGGCTGGCGAAGTCGCACGCCAGGCTCTGAGCAGGATTGACCGCGGCGGAACTGTTGCCCTGGCTGGAATTTATATGACAGCAATTCCACAGCTTGATTATGGAAAAGAGCTTTACTTTGAGAAAGCCCTGAAAAGTGTGGCAAATGCCACGCGGCAGGATGGAGTGGAGTTTCTGAAAATCGCGGCTGAAATCCCGCTAAAAACAGATATTCAAGTTTATCCGCTGGAAAAAGCAAATGAGGCCCTCCTCGATGTGAAGCATAGCCGGATTAACGGCGCGGCCGTGCTCAAGATTGGATGACCTGATTCTTCTTGACTAAGCTACTGGGAAATTAAAAATATAATCTATTAAGGGGTCCATTCATAAATGGTTTTTCTTCTTAAGATAAAATAAAGACAAGAGGCTCGATAAAGCGAAAAGGGCTTATATTGTTTTCTGTTTTTTAACCTGAGGGCCGAAAAGACTCAGACACAGCCAGGCCTGAAAGGTTGAAAAAATCGTTTCCATAAGATAATATTTGTTCAGCCTATGAAGCGCGCCCGTAGCTCAGTTGGATAGAGCGACTGACTACGAATCAGTAGGTCGCAGGTTCGAGCCCTGCCGGGCGCATTTGCTTCAGCTTGAGAAAGCAACTGATACCGGTCAGATTTCCCTGTATGATTGCTACTAATCCTTTAGATTAAATTATTTCACTGAAACAAGAGAAACTTTTGACTGCTTCATATTTTTGTAATATAGCTTTTGCTCGAGATGATAAAAGTGTTACGGTTTAAGGCGATTTTAGTGCTTGGCCCGCCAGGAGCGGGAAAGAGCCCGTTTGGAGATTTTCTGCAAACCAAAGAGATATCAGGCCGACAGCTGTGGCATTTTGATTTTGGCCAGGAAATGAGAGCGATTCTAAAAAATTCAAAAAGAAGGCCACGAGTGGATTCTCCTGAGTATTTTAGTTCAGAAGAAATTAATCGGATAAGGCAATCAATTGAAGAAGCCACGCTTTTTGAGGAAGAAGACAGAGAACTGGCTCAAAAGGTATTAAGGCATTTTCTTGAAAAAAACAAAATTCAGCCTAAAGACATTCTGACTCTTAACGGCCTGCCCAGACATCCCGGTCAGGTGCCCTGGCTTTCCGGGCTGGTAGAAATCAAGCTGTTAGTTCATCTAATTTGTTCGGAGCAAACCGCTATCAAGCGAATTCTCCACAACCTCGACGGCGAGCGCTCGGGACGGGGAGACGACAGTCCGGAAATAATCAGGAAAAGGTATCGAGTTTACCGCCGGAGAACCGAGCCTCTTCTCGATTATCTCAAGCAAACAGAACTGCCCGTGGCGGAGCTCAGCGTGAATGAGGAGACGCGGCCTGAAAATCTCTGGAGTTTGCTTGAGCGGGTTGAGAATTTTAGAAATATCTTTTTCTGATTTACTGGCTGAGATTTGGGCGCCCATCTTTAAAGAGCGGCTATCTTTATAAATAAGAAAACTTTGAAAAAAAATTTTTGGCTGAGATTTAATTTATAGATAAGACCGAAGACCTTATTTGAAGGAATCTCTTTCATGTATCAGACCTGCCGCGACATCTACTTTGGCGGGTTTTAAATTAATCAGGCTCCGTTAAAATCTGATACTAATCTGATATTCTTCTGGCTTCTAAATAAAAGCGCTTTTCCCAGGCTTCGCCCATGGAAAATGTTTTTCTGGGCAGGATGCCGTCCCGAATGACCGTTGGGAACAGCTCGTTTTTGTCCATAGCCGGAAGATAAATGCCGGCGTTATCTTCCTTTTTCCGGGTAAGATTAAGGAGAGATTCGTCTCCGTGGACATAATCGATTCCTGAAGCCGCGCCCTTTTTGAGGTAATCGTCCAGGAAGTTTTGAACAGTAGCCACGGTCAGGTTGTAAGCGGGTTTTAAAAACCGGACTGATTTGAAGCTATTCTTCAGGACAATTCCAGCGACCTGGTCAGCTTTCTTTTTGGTGTTGACCACCTGTTTCAGTTCTTCAAAGGAACGGTGCTCTTTGATTTCAGCCTTATCAGAGAAAAAGAGTCTCAGGTCTTTTTCTAAGAAATCTGGATTCTTAACCTCGAACAACAACCTGTGAATCGGCTCAAAAACGAGCGATTCATCGTGCAGGTTCACCACTTCAACGAGAGCATAGCGCAAAGGTGAGCTCTTCAAAGCTTCAGTGTTCTTAAAGCTGGCTTTAGCTTTTTCCCAGATGGTCTTGGCTGTGGCCAGAGAATGGTTGCCGTCGCCCATGGCAAACAGCAGAAGGGGAGTTCCCTGCAGCAGGCCATACTTCTCCTGGAACTTTTTCCGGTCGGCCAGCTTTTCCAGCCCGCTTATGATCATCCTTTCCACGTCAGGCTGATTGACCAGATATCCCTGGAGACGGCCGGAGTCGAACATCAGGTCAAAATCGTAGAGTTTTTTTAGTGTATCCTTTTTATCGGTTGCCGGGCCGATGACTGAATTGCTGGGATCATCAATAAGAATCATGATGTGAGGAATTTCCAGAGGAGCCCCTTCTCTAATTTCTCTTCTTGGCGGAATTCTTTCGAGTATTGTGCTTTCAGTCGATCGAACAAGAGTGGTCGCTTTCGGGTTAAAATCATAATTTTCAAGGTCAACGCAGAACAGAAGCCCTTTCCTCCAGCCATGAGCTGTTTCTCTTTCCACATAAATCATTCCCTCGACCCGGTAAAAAATTCCCTGGCTCAGATACTCCTTCATCTTGGCCTGGATTCTGGCTATCCGCGATTCTTTATCCGGGGCATTGAGATAGACTTCGGGAAAAATCAGGTTGAGAGCTGAAGGAAATTTACCAACAAAAGCTTCGACCTTCTCCCAGTACTCAGGCTCTGAAGTATACTGGTCGCAGGCAATGACTGCCCATCTCCTGAGCTCAATTCCTTCTGCGGGCAGAAGAATTTCGGGAGTGCCGATGGCCAGAGAATCATAAATCCTCATCCTGTAAATCCTTTTTGAATGAGTATTAAAGATTTTCTTATATAACAAGCCTCCTTACTTTTCAACCGCTTCATCGGTCTGAATTTGACAAAAGTCCGTAGATCAATTATAAAAGCTCCATTGCTTGAGGCTAAATTTATCAAAGGAGAGGTGCCACGTGATTTCCTTTGACCTGACTGAGGAACAGAAGGCATTACAGGAAATGGCTCACTCTTTTGCTGAAAAAGAGATGAGGCCGAAGGCCACCCAGTATGACCGGGAAGAAAACTTCCCGGAAGAAGTCATGAAAAAGGCTTTTGAGGCCGGTTTTCTGACCTGCAATGTTCCCGTCGAGTACGGAGGCGGCGGCCTGGGCGATTTAGATATGGCCATTATCTCTGAAGAACTGGCCTGGGGCTGTGCCGGCATGTATACGACCATGATGGCTAATTCCTTGGCCTTTACTCCCATAATTCTATTTGGCAGCGAGGAGCAGAAGAAAAGATTTTTGACTCCTTTCACCAGGAAAATGGGCTTTGCTTCCTATTGTTTGACTGAAAGAGAAGCAGGTTCTGATACTTCAGCCGTAAAAACGGCGGCTAAGAAAGACGGCTCTGACTACGTCATCAATGGCTCGAAATGTTTTATCACCAACGGAGGAGTGGCCAGTCTTTATGTGCTCTTTGCCAATGCCGCTCCAGAAAAGGGCCCGCGGGGAATCACGGCTTTTATCATTCCGCGCGAGACCCCTGGAATTACTATCGGCAAAATCGAAGATAAAATGGGTCACCGGGCTTCTAATACAGCAGAAATTTTCCTTGAGGATGTGCGCGTGCCAGCAGAGAATATTATCGGTCGCGTTGGCCAGGGCTTCTTGATTGCCATGAGAACCTTTGACCGGACCAGGGCCGCAGTCGGGGCAGCAGGAGTAGGTTTGGCTCGAGCCGCTCTGGAGTATGCCATCGATTATGCTAAAACCAGGCTTCAATTTGGCAAACCCATTGCCACTTTTCAGGCTATTGCTTTTAAAATTGCCCAGATGGCTATGGAGATTGAAGCCGCCAGGTTGCTCGTCTGGAAAGCCGCCTGGCAGGTCGACCAGGGTTTATCCTGCGGCTTGAATTCGGCCATGGCCAAGTGCTTTGGCTCTGACCTGGCTATGTGGGCATCGCTTGAGGCACTTCAGATTTTTGGCGGATATGGTTATATGAAGGATTACCCAATTGAAAAACTGGTCAGGGATGCCAAGCTGCTTCAGATTTATGAAGGCACCAACGAGATCCAGCGCTTAGTGATTTCACGGGAAGTTATCGGTCCGATAATTCAGAAATAATCCGCTGAGGCTTTAGAAGAAGATAAAAGAAAAAGGGCTCTTCGAAGCCCCCTTTTTTATAAGCAAGAGTATAGGCAGCAATAATTAAGGCAGAAGAAGAGTTTGTTTATTCTTCGAATTTTTCAGGAATGATAGCCAATGTTTCAACACCTGCGCCCTTGCAGATATCCAGGACTTCCATAACTTTGCTGAAAGGTATCTTGGCATCGGCTCTGATGAAGATGGTCTTGTCCTGACGGGCAGCATACAAACGCCGTAATTCTTCAAGAAGCATTCTTAATTCAAGCGGGTTTCTCTGAATTTCTACCTGGTCATTTTTCTTCACGGTGAGAACGATAATGTTGGGGTCCTGGCCACCCTTGGTTTCAGCCTGGACTTCAGGAAGTTTAACATCTATACCCATCTGAACGATTGGAGTGATGACCATAAAAATGATCAATAAGACGAGTAAAACGTCGCACAACGGGACGACATTGGGCTCAGCTTTCGCCATTACTGTCCTCCTTAATTTTCTTAGGATAAAATTTTATTGCAAACCTGAGGGTTTGTCAATTAACTTTCTCATTCTTTTGGTTTCAAATAATTCTCTCAAATTTTAACCCGGCTGGCAACTATTCAATTGCCTTTTTCTTTTTTTCAGTCTATATTTTTATTAAGGAGGAGGGATGAAAGACCTTAAAGTCGAAGTGGTCGAGGTGGTGGCCAGGTGTGGAGCAAGGCATAAGGTTGGAGACCATTTTTTCATCAGGGGAGAAGGGCTGGTGGAAATCCCTGAAGGCAAGAAACTCTGTCTCTATGCCCTGAACAGTTTGTTTCCTTTTCTGACTGCCAAGCAGAGGGAAGATGAGCTTCCGGGAGACGATTGGATTGCTGAAACCGAGATTCTGACCTGCCCGGACCCAAAAGGGGTCAAGTTTAAGATCACCACCGTGAAATAATTTTCAACTCTGTCTTTTGACTTCTCTTAAAGCTGTATGATATAAGTCTGTCTAATTTATCTCCGGATGTTCCGTGCTATCTGGAGGAAAAGATGAATGTCCTTATTCTGTTGTCAATAGCTATAATTCTTTTCATCGTTGCCGGACGTTATTATGCCCGTTATGTCGCCAGCAAACTGGGTGAAGACCCGGCCAATCCTACTCCGGCGGTTAAAATAAACGACGGCCGCGACTATGTTCCAACCAAGAATTATATTGTTTTTGCTCATCATTTCTCAGCCATCGCCGGGGCTGGACCCATCCTCGGGCCTACTATGGCTGTTCTCTACGGTTATGTTCCGGCCTGGTTATGGATTGTCTTTGGTGGAATCTTCATCGGAGCTGTCCATGATTTTTCGGCTCTGTTTGTCAGCATCAGAGAAGGCGGCAAATCCATGGCCGAGGTGGCCCGCAGGACGCTCGGTAAAACCGGTTTCAATCTGTTCATCGGCTTTACCATCGTCATGATTGTTCTCGTAACTTCTTCTTTTCTCAACGCCACTGCCATTTCTCTAACTTCTCTGTGGCCTCTGGCTAAAATAGGAGTGAAAGGAGGGGAGACATTCCTCAAAACGGTGTTGGTTGACGGAGTGGCCATGGGCCGGATAGGTGGGATTGCTTCAATGTCAGTCATCGTCATCACGCTTTTTTCCCCTGTTCTGGGCTGGCTGCTCTATAAGAAAAGAATGAGAACATTTCCGGCCTATTTGATTGCTTTCGCCATCGGAGCAATTTCGGTTGTCCTGGGAATTCAGTATCCGGTGGCTTTGAGCCCCAAAACCTGGATGATCATAATTTCATTCTATGTGCTTATTGCTGCCGGAGTTCCGGTCTGGGTCATCCTGCAGCCGCGTGATTTCATCAATGTCCAGATTCTTTATGGCGGAATCGTTCTTCTGGTTTTTTCAGTGCTGAATACTGGCGTTCATGGCTTGAGGGTTTCCATCCCTCCCTTTAATCTGAAGGAAGGTGTTCAATATCTGGGGTTGCTCTGGCCGATGATGTTCTGCACGATTGCCTGCGGCGCCATTTCAGGGTTTCATGGCCTGGTGGCAGGCGGAACGACCTGCAAGCAATTACCCAGCGAAAAAGATGCCCGAAGAATCGGCTACAATGCCATGCTCCTGGAATCAGTGTTAGCCATCTGCGTTGTTCTGGCCGTGGGCGCGGCTTTAAGCTTTGGCGATTATAAATCAATTGTCTGGCCCTCAGACCCGTCAGTCAGGTCAAATCCTATTCTTGGATTTTCTCTGGCTGCTGGTCATCTTTTTTACCAGGGGCTGAAAATTCCGGTCGCCCTTGGAACCATTTTCGGAATTTTGCTGGTTGAGGGCTTTGTAGTTACCACGCTTGATGCTGCGGTTCGCCTTAACCGTTACTTGTTTGAGGAACTTTGGTCGATCCTTTTTAAAAATCCGCCCCGCTTTCTTAAAAATTACTGGGTGAATTCAGGTATGGCTGTTCTTCTGATGTGGGCTTTAGCTTATTCCAACGCTTTCAACGTTCTCTGGCCGATTTTTGGCACAGCCAATCAGCTTCTGGCCGCCTTAACTCTTTTTGCTGTTTCAGCCTGGTTGCTGCTTCGGAGGAAGAAAAAGTGGTTTACTCTCCTGCCAGGAGTTTTTATGCTTCTGACTACCCTGGCCTCGCTCATAATTCTACTCAGAAATTATATGGCCAGAAGGAATTATGTCCTGATTCTGGCTGACCTTCTGCTGCTTTTTCTGGCCGGAGGAGTAATCATTCTTTTTGTCAGAACATTTACGGGTAAAAAGCAGAATCCGGACAAAGCTTCTGTTCGGGCTAACTGAAATCTTTTCCGTCCGGTTTAAGTCTACTGAAGAGTTCTCAGGGCTTTTTTGTTGTTGCTGGTCTTGAAAACCAGGAGAGTCCGTCCGGCTCCGGCTGAAGAACCGTAGGAATATTTGATGTCTATGACGGCGCTGCCCAGAAGCGCACCTATTTCAGCTCCGACTCCGATTCGGTCCGTAACTTCCACAGTAATGATTTTGTTTATTTTTATCTTATAGCCGAGAGACTTAAGGGCAGTCTCAGCTTTTTTATTATCTGCGGTAACCAGATAAAAATGGCCTTCGTCTTCTTTGGAAAGAACGCAATAAGCTCTCACGTTAATGCCAGCGTTGGCCAGGGTTCCGAGAACGCGGCCAAAGATGCCAGGTTCGTCAGGCGTGATCACATGCAATTCGGTCTCTTCTCTAACGATGTTCACTTTAACCTCTCCTTTTGTTACGGATTAAAACGATTATGAAAGCTTCTCTTTGCCTTAAGCTGAATTTATTTTTTGTTCTCTTTCCTATTCATAATCCTTAGCCTATTATTTTTATAAAATTTTTATTATAATTGCAAATAATTTTATCAAATCAGCCAAAAAAATGAAGAAATTGGCCATAATTGATAATTCCATCTGGCCTGATTTCTATAATCCGGCCGAACACTGGGCAGCTTATATCAAAATGCCTTGCCGGGCATTCAGAGCGACTGAAGGGTTCCTTCCGGACCTTGACCAGGGTTATACTCATCTGATTATCACTGGCTCCGAGTCCTCAATTGTCGACCGGGACTGGTGGGTTATGCCTGAAGCTGAGCTGATAAAAGAGGCAGTGGAGCGTGGACTGACTATCGTCGGTAGCTGCTATGGCCATCAGCTTCTTGCCCTGGCGCTGGCTGGTCCTGACTGCGTTCGCAGGTCAGAGGTGCCTGAAATAGGGTGGATAGAAGTAGAAGTATTGAAAGATGACCCGCTTTTAGGACTAAAAAAGACTGTCTCTGTTTTTTCTTTTCATTATGATGAGGTTTTTAATCTGGATGAGGACAGATTCGAAGTTTTAGCCAGAAGCCAGAACTGCCAGGTTCAGGCCTTCAGACTTAAAGGGAAAAAAGTCTGGGGAATCCAGGCCCATCCGGAGATTAATCCTGAGAATGCTCGAAAGCTTCTGGAAGGAATGTCTGGAAAGAACTTTACTGGAAAAAGCCTGATTGACAGGGCTCTGCAGTCAAAACCAGCTGATTCCGGATGGATAAATCTAATAAGCAAAAATTTTGTTTCTCTTTAATTCTGGTCAATCCAGACCGATAATGACATCGATTTTTTGGATTTCTTAGCCAAAAATTGCTCCCTGAAGCCTCAATTTTACTAAAAGTTATATTTTAAAAAATTCTATTATTGCTATTGACAAAGTATGATTTTTTGTTTTATTTAAATTAAGAGAGGTTATTTCTCGTGGAGGTAAGGGGATGAAAAACAAGAAACTAATCACTCTGGTGACTGTCTGCCTTGTCCTGTTGCTGGCGCTTGAGACCTCGGCTCAAGTGAAACAGATCAAAGCCATAGGTCTTTACACTTTTGCCCGGGTCAAGGGCAAGATCCCGACTCCTGAGGTGATGAAAATGTTGGCCGATAGATATGCCGGAGATATCAAGTATGGGTTTGACCTGGCCGGCTATGGAGATATCTATTTGGCTTTTATCGACCAGTTAAAATCTGCTCAGTTTGAGGATACTTTCTGGAATCCCGGGGAAAGAGTGCAGTGGATGCTTTTCAGGTCCAGAGGCAAGATTAAGGTAACAGGAGAAGCCGAATGGGCCGGCAGAGTGCCGGTAGAAGTGTTTGCCGTTAAGGTAAGAAGAGGTTTTAAAACCTACACCTTTATCATTCCCAAGCCCTGCGGAAACATTGCTTTACATAGTGTGGTTGAAGAGATCCCGGATGCTGTCTGTTCGCTCAGGGTCTCGCCAGCCCGGGCTAATGTTGGCGACCCGATTACGGTTGATATGAGCGGAAGTCAATATGCTAAGAGATTAAGGGTTGATATTCTTGATAAGCAGGGCAAAAGAGTGGCGGCCAAGGATTTTGCGCCTGAAGCTGCCAGGTGGCAGACCAAGCTCGATAATCCCGGCGAATATGTTTTCAGGGGGATTGCTATAAGTTTCGGGGATAAAACCTCAACTAATCCGTGTGAAGGCAAGGTTTACATTAATTACCCTCCGGTGGGGAAGGTAGTTCCGGGTTGTCTGAATTGTTTGGAATATGTCGGTCGTCCTTTGACCTTTGATGCTACTGGCTCAGGCGACCCGGATGGCGAGGTGACCAAAGTCGCCTTTGAGCTGACTGACGCCAACGGTCTGGTTGTGGATTCATTCGTGGACACGGAAAGGCCTTTTGTCTGGCAAAAAACTCTGCTTAAGGATGGAAACTATACAGTCGCAGTCACTGCTTATGATAATGAGGGAGTAGCCTCCTCAGCAACTGAAGATTCAAGAAAGACAATAAAAGTTACCAGAAAGACCTTCTTTGTTACCTTGGAAGGCGGGCCGATGATGGCTCATGGTTCTTATCAGGCTTTTGGCTTTATAAGAACAGGCATGTATTTCTGGCTAAGTCCTGATAGAGCCAGTCTGGCTTTTACGAGTGGCGCAGGCATGCCTTTCAAGGGAGCTCCCTGGAAGCCGGTCATTACTGCCAATCTCGTCGGTAATGTTCACCTTGGCCCATTCTTTACTGGTGTGGGCGTTGGTTTTATGACCAAAGAAAGGAGTGACCGTAAAGAAGGGATTGATGCCCTTGCTCAGGCTGGCTTTACTCTTTCAAAAAGCTATCTCACCATATGGCAGCTGTTTTTCGAGTTCAGAGTGCCTCTGGGACGCTCTTTTGAAGATTGTCATAAAATGTCTGCAGGCTTCAGGTATAATTTCTGAGATAAATGGGGCCGGAAAATCAAAGCCTCTTATTATTTCCGGACCTTTTTCGCTGATTGAAAAATTGAAAGCTGAGAACTTATGAGCATTATCGGTCCGCTTTTATAAATTTTCGCCTATTTTTCATACGGTAATAAATCTATAGTTTAGAGGAATTTATTCTTCTTGACAATCAGGCGGGTTTCATATTAAATAAGATAAAAAAGAAAGGAGGTTGATCTTATGAAGAAGAAGACAATTATAGCTCTATTAAGTGTTTTCTTAATCATTTTTGTGGTCGGTCAGCTCTCAGCTGAAGTAAAGAAAATTAGCTCTATCGGAGAGTACACATTTGCCCGGGTCAGGGGGAAGATTCCCACGCCGGAAGTGATGAAAATGCTGGTTGACCGTTATGCTGAAGACATCAGGGTCGGTTTTCAGCAAGCTGGATATTCAGACCTTTATCAACCTTTTATCGACCAGCTAAAATCTGCTCAGTTTGAGGATGCAACCTGGAATATCGGAGAAACGGTTAAATGGATGCTCTTCAGGTCAAAGGGGAAAGTCCAGGTGACGGGTGAATTAGAATGGGCAGGCAAGAAGGCAGTTGAGGTTTTTGCGGTCAAGGTCAAAGTTGGTTTCAAGACCTACACTTTCATCATCCCCAAGCCCTGCGGCAATATTGCTTTCAAAAGCATGGTTGAAGAGATTCCAGAAGCTGTCTGTGACCTTAAGGTTTCTCCTGCCAAGGCCAATATTAATGATCCGATTACAGTTGATATGAGCGGCAGTCAGCATGCGAAAAGCCTGCGAGTCGATGTTTTCGACAAGCAGGGTAGCAAAGTGGCCAGCAAAGATTTGACTCCTGAAGCAGCCAGGTGGCAGACCAAGCTCGATAAAGCCGGTGAGTACACCTTCAAAGGCGTGGCTATCAACTTTGGCGATAAGGCTTCGGTCAATCCATGCGAGGGCAAAGTCTATATAAACTTCCCGCCGGTGGCTAAGGTCGTCCCCGGTTGCATCGATTGTAAAGATTTTGTTGGCCGTCCATTGACCTTTGATGCTTCAGGTTCTACTGATCCTGATGGTGAGGTCACGAGAGTTGCTTTTGAATTGACGGATGCTAACGGTCAGGTTGTGGATTCGTTTGTTGACAGCGAAAAGCCCTTTATCTGGGAGAAAACTCTTTATAAAGAAGGTACTTACACAGTGTCTGTTACTGCCTATGATAATGATGGAGCCATCTCCACTCCGACTGATGATTCCCGCAAGACCATGACTGTCACCAGGAAGAAACTGTTCCCGATGATTGAATTGGGACCGCTCCTGG
>Ga0172362_10000073_pt1 | contig 63512 bp, 51 predicted proteins | sample LakKivs1_kivu2a2_FD_114534 | JGI IMG/M metagenome (GOLD analysis project Ga0172362, IMG submission 114534) | Sediment microbial communities from Lake Kivu, Rwanda - Sediment s1_kivu2a2 | ecosystem: Environmental > Aquatic > Freshwater > Lake > Sediment | place: Rwanda: Western Province, Lake... | reverse complement strand
GCATGGGAAGCGTCCGATCCAGACGGGAACACGTATATTGATTATGCCGCATCCAGAAATGGATGCAGCGATAAAAGTTAATACCTTGCATAAGAGTAATCCATTCACGCAAAGACCGCAGTGTCGTTCTGACAAGTGGAGACATCTTTTAAGTCTCCGAGAGGGTACTCTCTTGGTCGCCTGCTTTAGCAGGCGAGGTATTCAGTATCACGGGCTATGCCCGTGGGTATCTATACGGACGAGGGATCCCGTGCCGAGCAGCCTTAGATTGTTCGCTTCGCGAAGAGAACAAGCTGTCGGAGCGTAGTGAATGAGGGACTGCCATTGGGGAAGTGTGAATGGCGGCAATAATGAATATGTGTCAGTCCCTGCTTTTCAGAATTAAGTATTGTGTCACCTTAATTAAAAATGGTAACTGTCCCTATTTAATTTCGAGAAGGGCGAGATTGCGTCCTGCTTTTTTTCCTTCCCTCCGGTAGGAGAAAAACAGGTCGTTCCTGCATGAAGTGCAGAAACTGCCGACAGTTATATTGCGTTTTCTCACGCCTGCCCCTGCCATCTGCATCAGGTTCAGTTCCTTCAGGTCAAGGCAATACTTTCCGCCGGGTTTCCTTCTGAGCCATTTTCCGGAGCAACCGAATTTTCTCCTGAATCTGGCGGCAATTTCATTTCCAACCGTGTAGCATTCCGCACATATTCCGGGACCTATTGCCGCAAAACAGCCGGAAGCACTGGTTCCGAATTCGTGCCGCATAAGATTCAGCGCCTTAACGGCAATCCTGCCGAAGGTGCCGCGCCATCCGGCATGGACAAGTCCTATTGCCGGGGTCAGTGGATCAAGAATATAAACAGCAAGGCAGTCGGCAACAACCACGCTTAACGGAATATTCTGTATTGCTGTGACCAGGCCGTCGGTTTCAGTATATACCTTCCCGGGTTTTCTAACCACCCTTACATTCGTGCTGTGAACCTGCTCAGGCATTGAAAGATTTGCAGAAGTAAACCCTGTTTTCCCTGCAAATTTCCTGCGTTTCCGACGTGAGCGCAGATTCGCAGGTTTCAGGGAAAATGCGGAAAGGACTTCAAACCTGTTTTCCCAGTCCGGCAGGAAAAGATATTTATTTTTCTTCTTTATCCTGATGCGAAAAGCTGTTGACATAATTCTTTATCCCGAGACATATCGCCTCGGCAACCTGTTCGCGGAATTTCTCCTTCCGCAGCAGTTTCTCCTCCTGCGGATTGCTTATAAAAGCCACCTCCAGAAGAACAGCCGGCATTTCAGAATGTCTGAGCACATAAAAAGGCGCTCTTAAGATTCTCTGGTGATATCTTGCCTTCAAATCTGTATTCTTTGCCATGCTTGCAAGGATGAATCCTGCGATATTTATGCTGTCGGCTTCGTATGCTTTTTTCTCCAGACAGAATTTGGTGACGTCAAGAATGGCACCCTCGACATCTGCATTTTCCTCGTTCGCCAGGTCTGCCGCATCTTTATTAGAAGCAGTTATGTCGAAAATATATACCTCTGTACCCTTGGCTTTCGACATCCCTGCGTTTGAGTGAATGCTTACAAAAAAATCTGCTTTGACTGCATTGGCTTTTTCCGCCCTGGCAGACAGGCTGACGTCTTCATCCTTGTATCTTGTCAGAATAACCTCTGCAATGCGCTCCTTCTGGACCAGCCGTGCAAGCCGGAGAGCAATGTCCAGGTTGACCTCTTTTTCCTTTAATTTCTTTTTTCCTATTGCTCCGGGCTGTTTTCCCCCGTGCCCGGGGTCAATAACAATCCGCCACTGTTTTGGCGGCTTCTCGGACTTTGCCGCAGGTGCTTCAGTTTTCTCGGCTCCCTGGACCGGAACCGGCTTTGGTTCGGGCTGAACATTCAGAAGCAGGGTCCTGGTCATTGCCTGCCACTGCACAGGAAATCCGAACAGGCCTTCCAGCAGAATTGCGATGTCCTCGGGCAGAAGATAAATCTGTCCGCTTTCTATCCTGAGCGGTTCTTTCAGGGTCGTCATTTTCTTCCCGTTGAACAGGACTTCGGCCATACCTGAAAAAAGCACTGCTTCGTTCTTTTCCCGGACAAGCACTGTTCTGTCGGTCAACTTTGAAAAATTGCACTGTATTTCCAGGGATTCGCAGACTTGGCGCAGCGGCAGATACAATTTCTGGTCGAAACCACATGTGCCGACGCTTATTTTTCCTGTCCCGTCGGAATATTGAATAGCAACCTCCGCGGACTGCGCTGCCGGCTGCCCTGGAACAAACACGACAGCCAGGATCCCAGTTATAATTCCGGCCTGTATTCTAAAAATCAGTTTTTTAACGCTTCCTTTCTCTCTTCCCATAGAAGTTTCCTGCTGATTCCCGTGTCGATAATATCCCAGGGAAATATTTCATCACTTCCCCTTTCCCTGTACAGATAAAATCCGAATTTGTCCGCATCAAGTTTACCAGAAGATTTTTTTTCGTCAATGATAAAATCCGAAATCCGCCTGTCTGCCCTGGCTAAAACTGCCTGAATCTGCGTTTCGTGCAAACTCGCAAACTGAAGATTTAAATTTCGTTCGGTCTTCAACTGTCCGCGTAAAAATCTGATTTTGCCGGATAACTCCTCCTGCGCTGCCATTTTTTCCCACTGGAACGGCGTCCATGGCTTCGGCACGAAGGGAGTAACGCTGACGATGATCCGCCCGATTTTTCTCTTTCTGGAGCTCGCGGCACGAAAAACCCTGAGCAGGGACTTCACCTGTTCCGCAATTGCAGAAACCTCCTCTATTCCGCTTCCTGCCAGTCCTATCATGTAATAAAGCTTTATATTCGGGATGCCATGCGCAACCGCATATTCAATGCTGTGCGCAAGGTCGCCGGTGCTTATCTGCTTCCCGATAAATTTCTGAAGCTTTGCCAGAGCCGTCTCCGGCGCCAGCGTCACGGTTTTCTGTCCTGATTCTGCCATAAGGTCAATCAGAGATTCAATGGATTTATCGAGCCTGAGCGACGAAAAAGCGCATTTTAAACCGGTTTTTACGAACTCTGCGCACAGAGATTCAATCCGGGGATAACTTGAAACAGCAGTGCCGACCAGCCCGAATTTCACTCCGAGGGATGCGGCTTTACGGGCTTCCGACAGCACCGCATCCGGAGGCAGGGGCCTGACCGGCATGTTTATCCTCCCGGTGACGCAGAACCTGCACTGCCATCCGCACCCCCTGATAATCTCAGCCAGATATGCCAGTCCGAATTCTGTGTCGGGCGACATTACGGCTGAAACAGCAGGACGATTCAAAACCGCGGTGTGTTTTCTGATTTTTTTCCCGGGATGAATTGCCGCGATTGTTCCATCGGAATTATACCCGATTTTGAAAAACGCCGGCACGTAAACGCCATCGACTGCCGATAATTCCAGGAGAATTTTGCGTCTTTCCGCATGAATTCTCTTTGCGCGCGAGTAGACGTCTATTACCCTGTGGATTAATGTTTCCGCATCTCCGATTATAAAAAAATCCATGATCTCAGCCATCGGTTCGGGGTTAAATGTCACCGCAGTTCCTCCGGCAATCACAAGCGGATGAATCTGCGTCCTTTCTGCAGATTTCACCGGAATTCCTGCCTGCCTCAGGATAACCGGGACGTTCAGAAAATCCGGTTCAAATGAAAGGGAAAAACCGACAATGTCGAATCTGTCCAGCGGCCGCCTGTTCTCAACGGTAAAAACGTCTTCTCTTTCCGACAGAAAAAATCTTTCGCAGGAGGTATCGGGCCGCTCGTTCAGCTCCCGGAAAACCACCTGCCACCCGAGGTTTGACATGCCGATTTCATACCTGTTGGGAAACCCGACTGCCACGCGGATTAATGCCTCGGGCTTTGGAACAACAAGACGGATTTCCCGGTTTGAACGTGCCCGGAGTGCTCTGTAATCTGCTTTTTTCAATTTCATCCTATGGAACTGGTCTGTTCCACTGGCGGTCAAGAATTTTTTTGAAAGTATCGAATTTTGTATCCCGCATAATCATCATACGACTCAGGCGAAGGAGGTCCGCGTTTATTCCGTTGCAGCCCCTTCCCAGAAGCAGGATCGCCTTGTATCCCGACTCAACCGCCCATGCGGTTACCCGTCTGTTGCAGAGTCCATAAGGCGCAGCCAGGTATTTGACTTCCCTGCCTGTAATCTCTTCCAGGAACTTTTTTGAATCTGAAAGCTCCTTCCTGATGCGTTTCTCGTATGCCTTCTCATTTTCCCCGGCCAGTTTTTTTGTCAGCATTGGATGCCAGCGGGTATGCGACTCTACATCCACTCCGTTTTTGCTCATCTCCTCAATCTGGCTTCTGCTTAACGATCTGCCCTTTCCTGTGATTATACCGGTGTACGGGAAAATCGTGACAGGCCAGCCGCGGTCCCTGAAATACGGGTAAACGACCGTATAATTCGAAATATCTCCGTCGTCGACCGTAACCACAACCGCCTTCCCGGGAAACGGCTGCTGCTTCTCGATGCATTCGACCAGAAAATCAAGGGGAATTATCCGGTAATTATTGTCTGCCAGGTACCCGCATTGTTTGTGAAAATCCTCTATTGAAATATCATACGCTTTGCCGGGTTTTTCGACAATGCGGTGGTAGCAGAGAATAACCGCTTCATTGTCCGGTTTGCAGGGTATCTCCTGACCGGGCGTTCCCCTCCCTGTTTGGATGTCCGCTATCAAAAGGGGCAGAACAGCGAACACCCAGAACCTGCCCATCTATTATTCTATTTTGCCGCGTCTCAGATAAGCCGGTGTATCCAGGTCAACGTCCATGTCCAGCCCGTCAAACACAGGTTTTTTATCCATGGCTGACGATGGCTTCTCCTTTCTGGATAGCAGGGATTCCAGGTCAGGTATAGTCTTGCCTTTATCCTCTTCTGCCGCCTTTTTCACGACCTGTGTGCCCGGAGAAAAACCGGTGGCAATGACCGTTACCTTGATTTCTCCCTGCAGGGAGTCGTCGTAAACAGCGCCGAAGATGATGTTGGCCTCCTTGTGGGCTTTCTCGTAAATCATGGAGCACGCCAGGTTAACCTCGTTGAGGGTCAGGTCCTTGTTCCCGGTGATGTTGATGAGAACTCCCTTGGCACCGTCGATCCTGACGTCTTCAAGTAGAGGGTTGATTATTGCCTGCTCGGCGGCTTTTATTGCCCTGTCCTCGCCGGAAGCACAGCCGATTCCCATAAGCGCTCCGCCCATCTCAGCCATGACAGTCCTGACGTCGGCAAAATCCACGTTGATAAGCCCCGGCACCGTAATCACGTCGGAAATACCCTGCACTGCCTGCCTCAGGATATCGTCCGCCTTGTTGAATGCCTCCATGAATGATGCCTGCTTGTCCATGACATCCAGAAGCCGCTGGTTCGGAATCACGATCATGGTGTCAACCTTTTCCCTCAGCTCCCTGAAACCCTGCTCTGCCTGGACCATCCGCTTGTAGCCCTCAAAAAGGAAGGGTTTGGTCACAACAGCGACAGTCAGAGCGTTCAGTCCCTTTGCCACGTCGGCAATAATCGGGGAAGCGCCTGTGCCTGTGCCGCCTCCGAGCCCTGCGGTTATGAAGACCATGTCGGAGCCTGCCAGCGCCTCTGCGATTCTTTCCTTGTCTTCCTCTGCCGCCTTTTTCCCGACTTCCGGGTTGGCGCCTGCACCAAGACCTCTGGTCGTCCTTACTCCTATCTGGACTTTCTGCTGGGTGTGGCTTAACTTCAGAACATGGGCGTCGGTATTGACTGCCACGAACTCAACGCCCTGCAGTCCGGCATCAATCATCCGGTTAACGGCATTATTGCCGCCTCCGCCAACTCCGACCACCCGGATTTTGGCTGAACCGGAAACTTCATTCTCAAACTCTATCATTTTTTCCACCTCCGTGAATTTTTACTTTTTTTTAAAAAAATTCTTTGAACCAGTCTTTTATTTTTCCGAAAGCTCCGGAGCCCGGTTCAACAATCCCGACACCCGCAGAACGCGACTTCGCACCGTAGAGGACGAGTCCTACTCCGGCGGCGTAAAGCGGACTGTTGACAACGTCGACGAGCCCGCTTATTCCCTGGGGTTTCCCGATTCTGACAGGAAGTTCAAGTATTTTTTCCGCAACATCCGCGATACCCGGCAGAAGAGCAGTCCCGCCTGTTACAGCCAGGCCGGAAGCAATATTATCCTCGTATCCGTTTGCCCTGATTTCCTGTCCGACCAGCGTAAAAATCTCTTCGATCCTCGGCTGGATGATTTCAGCCAGAGCCCTTCTGGGAACCGACTTGTCAGGTCTTCCTCCGACCCCGGGCACCTTGATTTCCTCTCCTTCGGCTGCCAGGTCTACCATCGCACAACCGTATTTCTTCTTGAGGTCCTCTGCTTCGGCGTTGGGCGTCCTTAACCCTATGGCGATGTCGGTTGTCACCTGGTTTCCGCCGATTGCCAGAACAGAAGTGTGACGCACTCCTCCTTCGCAGAAAATCACTATGTCGGTTGTCCCTCCTCCGATATCGACCATCGCCACTCCCAGCTCTTTTTCGTCGCGGTTCAGGATTGCCTCGCTTGCGGCAAGCGGCTGAAGAACGATGTCCTCCACATAGACCCCGGCGCGCTGCACGCTCTTGTAAATGTTCTGCGCCGAGGTTACAGCCGCGGTGACGATGTGAACCTCGACTTCAAGCCGCACGCCGGACATTCCGACAGGTTCCCTGATGCCGTCCTGGTTGTCGATGATGAACTCCTGCGGAATCACGTGAATTACCTCGCGGTCGAGCGGAACAGAAATCGCCTTTGCGGCATCAACAACACGGTCGACATCCTCCTGCGTGATTTCACGGTCGCTTCTCGAAACCGCAATCACGCCGTGTGAATTCAGGCTTTTTATGTGTCCGCCGCCGATTCCCGCAAAAACAGAATTTATTTCCACTCCCGCCATCCTGGAAGCGTCTTCCACGGCTTTCTTGATGGACTCAACGGTATTGTCGATGTTCACGACAACACCCTTCCTGAGGCCGTAAGAAGGGCTCAGCCCTATACCCTGGATATCCACGCTTCCGTTCACCTGTTTGCCGACTATGGCGCAGACCTTGGTAGTGCCTATGTCGAGTCCTACGATTATATTTTCCCTTTCATCTTTTGCCATGCTGATTCTCACCTCCCCTTTTACATCTTTCCGGTTTTACATTTTTCATTTTTAGCTCTCCGTTCCTCCTTCACTTTCCGACCACAATTCCGTTTTTAAACCGCAGATCAATATATGCGGCTCTTGTATTGAGGTTCCTGAACAGGATTCTCAATTGATTCATCTTTGTCTCGAATTCGTCATTTCCAAACCTGACTTCAACAACCGGCACCTGGGCCTTGTTTTTCGTGCCGGCAAGCGGCATTTCAATATAGGCGACCGCATTCTCAGGGCTGGAAGCATCCATTGTCTTCAACCTGGAGAAAAGTTCCGGAAACCTCCGGAATGTTTTCAGCAGCGCCAGGCAGTTCAAAAGTCCTGCCTGCCTGCATGGCTGTCCGAGCTCATCCGCCTTGAAATTCACCTGGTTTATGACAGGCATTTTTTCGTCACTGCCTGCCGGAAGAGCGTTGAAAATGCAACCGTTTTCGTCGACCTGATACTCTTTTTCCCTGCCGACGAATGCCGCGGGAGTTTTTTCCACTACGCTGATTTCCACTGTGCCGGGCAGGCTCCTGGATATTCTTGCCTTTGCCATCTGCGGCATAAGTTTCAGCCTTTCAACGGCTGATTTTAAGTCCGTCTTGAAAATATTCGTGTTCAGGCATACACCGGAGGTCTTCAGGATTTCCTCGCGCTCGGGTCCGTCCAGCCCGCTGACATTTATCCTGGTTATGTTGAATTTCTCAGACCTGCAGAGCTGCTGATACACCGCCAGACCGCCCATCCATAACCCGGCAAGAACCACGAAAACCATGATCCGCCCTGTGTTTATTTTTGCCGCAGACCTGGCATGAGAAACCCGCAGGACTTTATTGTCGGTCCTGGCCGACCATTCCTTCAGGGAATTCCTCTTCTGCCATCCTGTTTTCAGCGACATTTCCCTGTATTTTGAGTAATGCATCTACCTTTTTCTCCTGAGTGCTGACTCGCACATCTCGAGCACCAGTCCCAGGAAACTTATTCCTGCTGCACCGGCTGCTTCAGGCACCAGGCTGGTCTGTGTGAGACCGGGGATAGTGTTGACTTCCAGAACAACGACGGAACCGTTTCTTTTGGCTATCATGTCGACCCTTACAACCCCCGAGCACCCGATAATTTCATATACCTTCTCTGCTGTTTTTTTTGCAAGGCGCGACTGTGCCTCCGGTAACCGCGCTGGTATTATGTGGTCGGATCCCCCGGGACTGTACTTCGCCCTGTAATCGTAGAACCTCTGGCCTTTTTTCCTGAACAGTCCGGGAACAATTTCAACCACAGGCAATGCCGCTTTGTTTAAAACACCGACGGTTATTTCTCTGCCGGGCACATATTCCTCAACCAGTGCTGATGAATCGTGCTTCCACGCCAGCCGCAGGGATTCCATTAGGTCTTTGCGCCTGAAAACAATGCTCACTCCGATTGATGAACCGGACGAAGCGGGTTTGACGACGCATGGCAGTTCTATCCTGCCTGTTTTTCCGCCTCTCCGTAAAACCGTGAATTCAGGAGCCGGAATCCTGTTTTTCAGGAAAAACTTCTTTGTCAGAATCTTGTCCATGGCAATCACACTTGCATTCACTCCTGAACCGGTATAAGGCATCCCGATTGTCTCCAGCATCGCCTGAAGCATCCCGTCCTCTCCGAACCTGCCGTGCAGCGCAATAAAAGCAATGTCGATTTTTTTCCTCATCCGTTCTATCACAGGCTCAATGTTCTTCCTGTCGCCTGGTTTCAGCACCACGGGAAAAACATTGAAGCCGGATTCTGAAAGAATTTTTTCCACGGCAGAACCGGTCCTTATAGAAATTTCCCTTTCCGACGACCATCCGCCCATGATTACGCCGATTCTTTTTTTCCTAAGTTCCATTGCCCTCACCGAGGATTTCAACTTCTTCCTTCAGCTCAATGCCTGCTTTTTTCCTGACAATCATTTTTATTAAGCTGATCAGGTCCAGGACATCTCCTGCAGAAGCATTACCTGTATTGACAATAAAATTGGCGTGTTTTGTGGATACCTCTGCCCCGCCTATCCTGAAACCCTTAAGCCCTGCCCTGTCGATTAAATACCCTGCAGCAGCAGATTCCGGATTCCTGAAAACAGAACCTGCACTTGGTTTGCCCGGCTGGGTTCTGTGCCTGATTTTCATGAGCTTTCTTATCCGTTTCAGGATGGTGCGCCTGTTGCCTTTTTTCAGCTCGAATTCCGCCTCTGTAATTATCCACTTTCTGCCTTTAAAACTGCTGTCCCTGTAGCCAAATTTCATTTCTTTCCTTGTGAAAATCCTTTTCCTGCCTTTCAGGCTGACAGCGGTGACTGTTCTGACGATGCCACCCGTTGTTTTTCCCGGCAAACCAGCATTCATCACAATTGCGCCTCCGACAGTTCCGGGAATGCCTGCTGCAAATTCGAATCCCGCCAATCCTGCCAGGGCGGATTTTCTGACCAGTTCCCCGAGCCTGACGCCTGCACCTGCGCAAATCCTGTTGCCGGTAATTTCAGAATTTTTAAATAATCCGGACAGGCAGAGCACCAGCCCCCTGATGCCGCGGTCTGCGACAATCACATTGCTGCCGGAACCGACGACAGATACCGGCAGTTTCTTTTTTCCTGCCCAGGCAAGCACGGCATTGAGCCCGGCATAATTTTCCGCTTCTGCAAACATATCCGCAGCCCCTCCGACCATCATCGTGGTATGCCCTGCCATCGGCTCATTCAGCCTGAGCCTTTTCTTTTTAACCAGCGCCTTTATATTTCCGTCGGTGATTTTCATGATTTAATCTTGTCCGCAAGCTCCTGTCCGATTTTCTGTATGTCTCCTGCTCCCTGGATTACAATCACGTCGCCCGGCCGCAGGGTGCGCAGGATGTAAACCAGCGACCTTTCCTTATCCGGAATTATCTTTCCGTTCTTCATGTGCGCGACGATCAGTTCAGAGGTAACACCTTCTATCGGTTTTTCGCCTGCGGAGTAAATATCCGTCACGATAACCTCGTCGGCACTAATAAACGCCTCCGTAAATTTCTCACCCAGGATTTTCGTCCTGGTGTACCTGTGCGGCTGGAAAATGCATCTTAAACGCTTCCATTTTTTCGACCTGCCCATTATCTCCCTGGCTGTTTCAAGCGTCGCCTTTATTTCCGTCGGATGGTGCCCGTAGTCGTCAATGACCAGTACGCCTTTTTTACAGCTTATAATCTCAAATCTGCGCTGCGAACCCTGGAACAATGCAAAAGCCTTTGCGATGTCCGAAAATTTGATTTTAAGCTCCATGCAAAGGGCAACGACAGCCAGCGCATTCCTGATATTGTGCCAGCCCGGAGCTTCCAGACGGAGTCTGCCGACGCGCTTCCCGGCGGCAACAACTTCAAATTCGGAGCCGAAGCCGGAAAACCTGATTTTTTCCGCCCTGATTTCAGCATCTGCGGAAAGCCCGTACGTGATGCACGTCTTGTAAATCCTGGGTATTATGCTCCTGAGATTTTCATCATCGCGGCACACAATCACGCATCCGTCAAGGGGCACCTGGTTCGCAAACGTTACAAACGCGTCCTTCAGCCGGTCCATGCTGCCGTAGTAATCCAGGTGGTCGTTGTCGATATTGGTTATGATTGCAATCTTCGGACACAGTCTCAGAAACGAACCGTCACTTTCATCTGATTCAGCCACAAGATATTTTCCCTGCCCCAGTTTTGCGTTGCTTCCGAGAACTTTCAACCTTCCGCCAAGGACAATCGTGGGGTCAAGACCTGCCTGCGTCAGGACAAGCGCAGCCATCGACGAAGTTGTTGTCTTGCCGTGCGTACCGGCTATGGCAATGCCGAATTTCATCCGCATCAGTTCAGCCAGCATGGCTGCCCTCGGTATAACCGGGATCCGGGCCACCATGGCTGCCATGAACTCCGGGTTGTCCTGCGAAATGGCGCTGGAATAGACCGCCATATCCGCACCCCTGATGTTTTCCGCGGAATGCCCGATATATATTTTTGCTCCGAGCTTTCGGAGGTGTTTCACTGCTTCGGATTCCGAAATGTCCGAACCTGATATCCGGTAATTGTTCAGAAGAACCTCTGCCAGGCCGCTCATCCCGCTTCCGCCGATGCCCACAAAGTGAATATGCCTGATTTTCTTGTTAAACATTGACTATCTCCCCTGCAATGTCTCTGGCGGCATCAGGCCTGGCAAGCTTCAGGAAGGTTTGCGACATTTTTTTTCTGGAGTCCGGTTTGGAAAGAAGGTCGTTGATTTCCTCCGCAAGACGGTCCAGGTTCTTTTCCTCAAGTACTCTTGCCGCGCCTGTTTTTGCGATTTCATGCGCATTTTCCATCTGGTGGTTGTATGCTGCTGCCGCAAACGGCACCAGGATTGCCGGGATTCCGAAGATTGCGAGTTCCGACAAAGTGCCCGCACCTGAGCGGCAGACAGCCAGGTCTGCCGCTGTATAGGCAGCGCCGATATTGTCAAGATACGGTTTCAGCACTATTTTCATTTTAGCAGAGGTTGTCTTCGACAGTTCTTTGTAGTCGTTGGGACCCGTCAGCCACAGCATCTGTCTGTCCGGACCGGCAATTCTGTCGAGTGCTGAAAGAACCGCCGAGTTCAGACACCGCGAGCCCTGGCTGCCGCCCAGGACCAGCAGCGTGTTTTTCTCTTTTTCAAGTCCCAGGCTTTCGTCTTTTTTTCTTTCAAGGGCTTCAGCCCTGACAGGCAGTCCTGTCACCTTTATATCCCCCTTCCGCAGATATTTTTTCGTCGCCTCAAACGAAACCATGACTTTTGCCGCCCCGGAGGAAAACAGCCTTGTGACAAATCCAGGCCTGACGTTCTGCTCGTGAAGAAAATACGGAACGCCCGTCAGAAACGCAGCCAGGAGAACAGGTCCTGCCACATACCCGCCTGTGCCGAAAACAGCGTCGGGTTTGAAGGTCTTGAAAATCCTTATTGACCTGGCCGCGCCCATGCCTGCCCTGAATATCCCTGTTATTGTCCTGGTAATTGTCTGCCTGCGGAGTCCGGCGGAATCAATCATTTCAAACCTGAAGCCGTGTTCGGGAATCACCCGGGACTCGAGTCCTTTTGTACCAATGTAGAGAATCTCTATCCCGGGATAATCCGCACGTATTTTTTCAGCCACAGACAGGGCAGGGTAAACATGCCCGCCTGTTCCGCCGCCGGTGATGATGATTCTGCGGGTCATCAGTTCCTGGCTCCTTTCCGCGAAATATTCAGCAGGATTCCGATTGCAGTCATGTTCAAAAGCAAAGCAGAACCGCCGTAACTTATGAACGGCAGCGTCGTCCCTTTCGTCGGCAGGGAACCCGTCACAACCCCTATGTTTATTATTGCCTGGATGCCTATCATCACCGTTATGCCTGCGGCAAGCAGCCTGCCGAACATTTCCTCTGTCATGGTTGCAATCCTCATTCCGCGCCAGACAACGCAGAGGAAAAGGGCGACTATCAGCCCTGCGCCGATAAAACCGAACTCTTCGCCTATGATTGAAAAAATGAAGTCGGTATGCGGCGTGGGCAGGTAAAAAAACTTCTGCTGGCTGTTGCCAAGCCCTACTCCGAATATTCCGCCTGAGCCGAGGGCAAGAAACGACTGCACCATCTGGAAGCCGTCATTCCTGGGATCTGCCCAGGGATCAATGAAGCTTTTAAGACGCTGGAGACGGTAAGGAGCACTTATGATTTCATGGTAAATGACGGGCACTGACGATACTCCCAGTGCGGCAAGCTGGCTCAGCCTTACGCCGGCAATAAAAAACATGAAGACGCCTATCGACACTATTATCACGGTGCTGCCCAGGTCAGGCTGTTTCAAAAGCAGCACGGAAAACACCCCGAGAACAAGCAATGCCGGGACAAGCGTCCTGAAAAATCTTTTTATAACCATCTGCTTTCTGGTTAAAGTATCTGCCAGATAAATGACGACGGAAAGTTTTGCCAGTTCAACGGGCTGGAACACCAGAGGGCCGAATTTAAGCCATCTGCGCGCACCGTAAACGGTTTTTCCGAACTGCGGCACCATTACAAGCAGCAGGAGTAGCAAAGAAATCACCAGCAGGGGCAGGGCTGTTTTCTGCCATTTCTGGTACGGCACGCGCATTGCCATAACCATCGCACCTGTCCCGAGTATCGCCCAGAATGCCTGCCGCTTCAGGTAAAGAAACATTTCGTCTGCCTGGGCATACGACACCATTGCGCTGGAACTGTACACCGCCACAAGCCCCAGGCATACCAGGATGATAACAGCCGAGAACAGAACCGGGTCAGGCTGTATTTTCTGCCTTATGTACATTTTTGTCCTTTCAGCGACATGACCGCTGAACGGAATTTTTCGCCGCGGTCCTCGTAATTCTTGAACATGTCGAAACTTGCGCAGCCGGGCGACAGTAAAACCGTATCGCCGGGACGCGCAGACCTGCTCGCCAGGGACACTGCATCTTCCATGCTCTCCGCAAATTTAATTTCAACAGAGCCGTTGAAAACACGCATGAGCTCTTGCTTTGCCTCACCTATCAGAATTGCCAGCTTGACACGGCTCTTCATCAGCTCCGAGAGGTCGGAAAAATTTCCTCCCTTGCTTCTGCCGCCTGCAATCAGGATAATCGGCGGCTCGTAGCTCAGCAGTGATTTCGCAACAGCATCCACGTTCGTGCCCTGGGAATTATTGACATATAAAACTCCGTTGATTTCAGCCACCGGCTCCTGCCTGTGCGGCACGCCCTTGAAACCTGCCAGTGCTCCGGAGATTTTTTCCGGCTCCACCCCGAAAGCCAGTCCTGCCGCGCATGCAGCCATGGCGTTGCAGAGATTGTGCTCCCCCGGAATTTTCAGGACACCAGCATCCGCAATGGGTTTTTCAAGTCCGTTGATGCATCCAGTTATCGTGTTCCCGCTGCGCCAGACGCCTTCCTCAAAATTCCTGTTGATGCCGAAATAAATCTGCTTTGCCTTTGCAATCCTGGTAAAAATCGGCGTGTATTTATCGTCGGCATTCAGCAATGCGAAATCGTTTCTGTCCTGGTTCCTGAAGATTCTTGATTTGGCTTCCGCATACTGCTGGACATTCTTATACCTGTCCAGGTGGTCAGCGGAAACATTCAGCACTCCTGCCAGCCGCGGCTTGAACGTGGTGACTGTCTCCAGCTGGAAGCTGCTCACCTCCGCAACGATTATGCAGTCGGGTTCTGCTGATTCCGCTATGTTGCTGAGCGCAAAACCGATGTTGCCTGCCACGACTGCCTTTTTCCCTGCATGGCGGAGAATTTCCTCTGTCAGGGTCACGGTTGTGGTTTTTCCCTTTGTGCCTGTTATCGCTATGAACGGCGACCTGCATGACTGGAATGCAAGCTCCAGTTCGCCTATCACGGGAATTCCGAGCGACAACGCCGTCTTTACGGCGGCAAGGTCGGTCCTGACACCCGGCGAAAGTACAATCAGGTCGGCATTCCTGAAACTCTGCTCGCCGTGCCCGCCTGTTTCAACCGCCGCACCTGCGCTTTCCAGTTCAGCGATGCTGTTTCCAAGCTCCGATGCAGGCTTCACATCGGTTGCCAGGACAACCGCACCGTGCTTCAGGCAGAGTTTTGCCGCGGCGGCACCGCTTCTGCCCATGCCGACCACTGTAACTTTTCTGTTTTTAAGCTCTAGCATCTATCACCTTAGTTTCAACAGACTCAAACTCGCAAGCGCAAAAATAATCGCAAGAATCCAGAAACGTATCACTATCTTGGATTCAGGCATTCCCCGCACTTCAAAATGGTGATGCAGGGGAGCCATCAGAAAAATCCTTTTCTGGAAAAACCTGAAGGATATTATCTGCAGAATCACGGAGACTGCCTCAACTACAAAAATTCCGCAGATAAGAATCAGGAGCAGTTCCTGCTTTATCATGACTGCAATGGTGCCAAGTGCACCGCCCAGGGCAAGGGAGCCGACATCCCCCATGAATACCTCGGCAGGATGGGAGTTGTACCACAGGAAACCCAGGCTTGCCCCGACCATGGCAGCGCAGAAAACAGTCAGTTCACTGCTTGCCCCTATGTGTATTATTTTCAAATATTCGCTGAATTTCACATGTCCCACCAGATATGCAACAACCGAGAAAGCCATTGCGCTGAAAATAAAAGTTCCTATGGCAAGCCCGTCCAGTCCGTCCGTCAGGTTTACCGCGTTTGAGGAACCGACAATCACAAAAACGATAAACAGAAAATACAGCCATCCGAAATTCACCGGGGATTTGAGCAGGGGAATTTTCACGTGCACAGGCCACTGCGGACTTGCCGGATGGTAATAAAGGAAAACCGCAATGGCAACTGCTCCGAGGATCTGTCCCAGGAGTTTATACCGCATTATCAATCCCTTCGGGCTCTGCCTGAAAAACTTAAGGTAATCGTCGACAAACCCCAGGGCGCCGAACCAGACAACGGCCAGGAAAACAACGATAACATACGGATTGTCGGGCCTTGCCCAGAGCAGGACAGATGCTACCATCGACAGGAGGATTATCAGGCCGCCCATCGTGGGAGTCCCCTCCTTCACCCTGTGCGTGGAAGGACCGTCGCTCCGGATAAGCTGTCCTATTTTCCTCTCTTTCAGTTTCCTGATGATATATCCGCCTATCAGAAAACTGATTGCAAGAGCGGTCAATGCCGCATACACCGAACGAAACGTGCTGTACTGGAATACATTGAGCGGAGAATAAAAATTTCTCAGATAATACAGATAATATAGCAAGTTATCGCCACCTCCTGTTTTTCATCTCACTGACTTTCCGGATAATCTCTTCAAGCTTCAGGCGCCTTGAACCTTTCAGAAGCACAGAATCCCCGGGCTTGATAATGTCCGCAAGAAAAACAGCCGCAGAATCCTTCTCGTTGAAACCCGCAACTTTTTTACTGTCAAAACCTGAAGCAATTGCCTGTTTCCCGATTTCTTTTGCCTGCCTGCCGACCAGCACCAGAAAATCAATTCCCAGTTCCGGCACCAGCAGTCCTATGTGCTGATGACCGGCTTTTGAATATTCTCCGAGTTCCAGCATGTCTCCCAGGACCGCTATTTTCCTGCCAGACTGCAGTTCTGCCATGTTTCTTAAACTTGCTTCAACCGACGCCGGATTCGCATTATAGGCGTCATTTATGAACTCTGTTTCCCCGACTTTAATCTTCTGAAACCTGCCGTCGGCTTCCAGCTTGAACGTCTCCAGGCAGTCTGCTATCTCTCTTAAATCAAGGCCTGCCGACCATGCAGCCGCGGATGCAGCCAGGGCATTCGACAGGTTATGAAACCCTGTGAGGGAAAGTCTTATGTTTGCCTCCTGTGATTCAATACGCAGCCTGAACCTGAGTCCTGTCGGCGTATTTTCCATATTTTTTGCGCTGACATCCGTTGCTGACATACCGAACCTGACCACCCTGACGCCGGGTCTCAAGCCTGAAACCATCCTTGCAACCAGGGGGTCGTCGGCATTTACCACTGCTGTGCCGGTTTCAGGAAGCGCATTTAAAAGTTCTGCTTTCTCTTTTGCGACCGCCTCAATGCTTCCAAGCCCTTCCAGGTGTGCAGGGCCGACGTTCAGGACAACTCCGATTTCAGGCATGGCAACTTCAGCCAGGCGGCTGATTTCTCCGGGATGGTTCATCCCGATTTCCAGGACCGCAAAATCAACTCCCGGGTCCAGGTTGAAAAGCGTCAGCGGCACACCTATGTCGTTGTTGTAACTTTTTATCGACTTGACCACTCTGTATTTTCCGGAAAGAATCCAGGCAGTCATTTCCTTTGTTGTTGTCTTGCCGTTGCTGCCTGTCAGGCATATAATCTTTGCTGCGTTGAATCTGCGACGGTAAAATTTTGCCAGGGAAAGAAGTGCCTGCCTGGTGTCAGGCACCTGGATTATAATCCCGCCCAGGCCGTCAAGTCCGGCAGTACTGCTGACAAGCGCTCCTGCGGCTCCGGTTTCCAGGGCAGGTTTTACAAAATTCATGCCGTCGAAGTTTTTGCCTTTCAGGGCGACAAAAAATTGCCCTTCTTTGAGTGCCCGGGTGTCGGTGGAAACAGACCTGACCACTGATTCGGGATCTCCCTGGACCAGCGTGCCGGAAACAGCCTCAATTATTTCTCTGGTTTTCATCGACTGCATGTTATTTTTTTGTTCCCGTCTCCGAAAGAATTTCTGCCGCAACCTCTGCATCCGAAAAATGTATGGTCCTGTCGCTGAATATCTGGTAATCTTCGTGTCCTTTTCCCGCCAGCAGAACCAGGTCGCCTTTTTCCGCCATTTCAACTGCCTGCCGGATTGCCTGTTCCCTGTCGAGTACTATCCTGAAGGCATGTCCTGAATTCACTCCTGCTTTTATCTCTTCTGCAATTGCCTCCGGGTTTTCGCTTCTGGGATTGTCGGTTGTAATTACCGTGTAATCCGCAAGCTGAGAGGAGATTTTTCCCATTTCAGGTCTTTTTGTCCTGTCGCGGTCTCCGCCGCAGCCGAATACTGAAATTATTTTTCCAGGTTTCAGTTCCCTGGCAGTCATGAGGGTTTTTTCCAGTGCATCAGGCGTATGGGCATAGTCGACCACCACCGCAATGCCTTTTGTGTTCGGGATGTGCTGGAAACGACCCGGCACAGGTTCAAGCCGGGATAAACCGGCCGACACGATTTCCGGTTTCAGACCCTGGCTCAGGCCGGCGCCGAGTGCAGCCAGGGAATTGTAGACATTGTACCTGCCAAGGAGTTTAATCTTCACCTGTGTATTCCCGAAAGGAGTGCATGCCAGAAACGAAATGCCGTCGGAAAATCTGACATTCTCAGGCTTGATATCGGCTTTTTTGCCGAAGCCGTAAGTCAGGACTTTTGCCTTTGTCAGAGACATGACTTTGTTGGAAGCAGGGTCGTCTGCATTTACCACTGCTGTTTTGTCCTTTCCGAGCATCTCGAAGAGTTTTGCCTTGGCTTTCATGTATTCATTCCTGTTTTTATGGAAATCCATGTGGTCCCTGGTAAGATTCGTGAAAATGGCGGCGCTGAATTCAACGCCTGAAACCCTGTGTAAAACCAGGGAATGCGAGGAAACTTCCATTGCCGCCCATACACAGCCCCTGGATTTCATCTCGACAAACATTTTCTGCAGGTCCAGCGATTCCGGCGTTGTCCTGTCGGCAGGAACTGCTTTGCCTGCAATCCTGTACGAAATCGTGCTTATGACTCCTGTTCGCATTCCTGCAGAATTTCCTATTGATTCGAGCATGTAGACAATTGTTGTTTTGCCGTTTGTGCCTGTAACCCCGAAAACCCTGAGGTTTCCTGAGGGATGGCCGTAAAAAAAGTCCGAGATTTGCGCCAGTGCCAGGCGGCTGTCCTTTACCCGGATCAATGCAATGTTATCCGGAACTGAAATTTCCCTTTCAAGGCACACCCCGGATGCTCCTGACTTAAGAGCAGCAGGTACAAACCTGTGGCCGTCTTCTTTGAACCCTGATATCGCCACAAAAATTTCCCCGGGTTTTATCTTCCTGGAATCAAATGCAAGGCCTGCAACATGTATATCAGGTATGCCTTTGACTCCGACTATGTTCCCGGATTTTTTTAAAACTTCGATAAGTTCAGAAAGTTTCATTTTTCCCCTGCCTGTGCCAGCTGTCCTGTTTCCATTCTGTAATCCAGGTAATGCAGAACTCTTTTGCCTATGTTGCTGAAAACAGGTCCGCAGATAACTCCTCCCCACTGGCACCCTTTCGGCTCATCCACAATAACGAGTATTACCAGCCGGGGTTTTGTCGACGGCACCATGCCTATGAACGAGGCGGTATACCTGTCGGCACTGTATTTATGCGTAACAGGATCTGTCTTCTGGGCTGTGCCTGTTTTGCCTGCTGCCTTCACACCCGGTATGGAAACACTTGTCGCAGTGCCGTAGCTCACCACGTCTTCCATTAAACTTATCAGCTGCCTGGCCGTTTCCTGCGGAATAACCTGCCGGATTTTTTCGGGCTTGTTTTCTTCCAGGATTTCGTCCTTGTCCTTGATGCATTTCACAATATACGGCTTCATCAGCACGCCGTTGTTTGCAACTGCGGCAAAAGCAGCGGCAAGCTGTATCGCGGTAACGCCGACTTCCTGTCCGTAGGCGATTGAAGCGGTTGAAAATTCAGACCATTCATGCGGATGTCTCAGCAGCCCCTTGCCCTCTCCGGGCAGGTCAATGCGCGTCGGATTGCCGAACCCGAACGCCCTTGCCATGTCGTAAATTTTCTCCCTGGGTATTCTGGCGGAGATTTTTGCCATCCCGATATTACTGGAATAGGCAATCACCTGCCTGAAAGTCAGCCACCCGTGCTTTTCGTGGTCGCGTATCTTCCTTTTTTCCAGCTGATAGCATCCGTTCTCGCAGAAAACCTTGTCGCTTTCCCTTACTCCGGACTCCAGCGCAGCTGCGCCGGAAATAATCTTGAATGTTGAACCCGGCTCAAATATGTCCGTTATCGTTCTGTTCCTGCGTTCCTCGGCTGAATAATCGCGGTAATTGTTCAAATCAAAATTCGGCCTGTTTGCCATTGCCAGAATTTCTCCGGTCTCCGGCCTGAGCACTATGACCATCCCTGCCTTTGCATGGTATTTTTTCCAGGCACTCTCAAGTTCTTCCTCTGCAATGTACTGAATGGTCTGATCGATGGTCAGGCACACGTCAAGCCCGCCTTCAGGAGGGGTATATTTCTGGACGCTTGAAATGACCAGCTGTCCTTTTGCGTCCATCGACAGTACTTCCGAGCCGTCCCTGCCCCTGAGTTTCCTGTCGCAGTTCAGTTCAACGCCCTCAAGTCCTTCGTCGTCCACTCCGACAAAACCAATCACGTGGCAGGCCATGGATGACTGCGGATACGCCCTGCGGCTGTCGTTCAGCAATCCTATTCCCTTGAGGTTGAGGTCCTGCACGTCTTTGGCTTTTTTAAGGTCGATTTTCCTTTCAATCCAGCAGAAGCTGTTCTTTGCCGAAAATTTGTTCTGCAATTCCGATGCTTCTGTTGAAAGCACCGAGGAAAGTTTCCATGCAATCTCCGACGGATCTTTTATTTCGGAGGGAACTCCGTAAACGGATTTCGCCGCCAGGCTGACCGCCATTTCTTTGCCGTTCCTGTCGAAAATAGTCCCCCTGGGCATCCTCACCTTCGTCAGTTTAAGGTGCTGTTCCTTTGCCTGGTACGACAATTCTCCGTGTTTCAGGATCTGGATATATGCCAGGCGGAAAAACAGCAGACAAAAACATGCAAACAAACATGCAAAAGAAATGTTCAGCCGCAGATGCTTCCTATTTATTTTTTTCCGCTGCACTATCTCCCTCCACCTGCACAATTCTGTCGGCAACCACAAACCCGAGTTTTTCCCTGGCAATTGTTTCAACGCGTTTTAGCGACTGCAGACCTATCAGCTGCATCCGCGCTTCCCTGTTATTGTTCAAAAAAACTTCCTTCTCGCTCTGGAGTTTTCCGATATCGTATCCCAGCCGCACAACTTCAAGCCGCTGCCACAGGTAAATCAGCGTGAGGACCAGAATAACCAGAATTGTTATTACAAACCGCCTGCGTTTCCAGTCCATTCAGTTTTTTTCAACAGCCCTGAGCTTTGCGCTCCGGCTTCTTGGATTGGCTTCTATTTCCTCCTGTGCTGGCATAACCGGTTTCCGGATAAGCAGTCTGGCAATACCCCTGTCGCTGTACAACCTGAATGCTTTCTTGACAATCGCGTCCTCAAGGGAATGAAACGAAATCACCACTGCGCGTCCTCCTGCACAGAGGATTTCAGGCACAGATTCCAGGCATTTTTCCAGCGCGGAAAGTTCGTCGTTGACCTTTATTCTGAGCGCCTGGAAAGTCCTGGTTGCCGGATGAATTTTTGTTCTTGGAACCGTTCGTTCAATAAACCTGGCAAGCTGTCCTGTGGTGGTAAATTTCGTGGTGTGTCTTGCCCTGACAATTCTCCTGGCGATTCTGCCGGCAAAACGTTCCTGTCCGAAATCCCGCAGAAGAAAAAAGAGCTCTGACTGGGAGAGATTATTGACCAGGTCCGCGGCGGTTATTTTTCCGCGTCCTGACATCCGCATATCAAGGGGAGAGTCGTGCTGAAAACTGAAACCTCTGTCAGAGTCAAGCTGAAAAGAAGATAACCCAAGGTCAAGCAGGATTCCGTTGATTTTGCCCGAATAATTTGCGGTGATTTCTCTGAGATCGCGGAAATCACCGCAGACAATGCTGACCCTGTTTTTGAACCTCTCCAGGTTCATCCGGGCCAGTTTTAAGACCTCGTCATCGCGGTCGATTCCTATCAGAATACCGCGCGCAGAGCGTTCCAGAATTTGCTCTGCATGGCCTGCCTCACCCAGAGTGGCGTCCACAAAGATGCCGTCTGGGCGGCAATTGAGTAATTCCATAACTTTGTTGACCAGTACCGGAACATGCCTTGTGTTTTCAACTGCCACATCAAATACCCATATTTGCTAATTGCTGGGCAACACCTTCAATAGGTTTGTCCGGCTGGTTGATGTATGACAACCATTTTTCCTTGCTCCATATTTCAATGCAGTCAAGGACGCCGACAACAATAACGCTCTGGGTTATTCCGGCCTTTGTCCTCAGTGCAGGCGGTATTGATATCCTCCCCTGTTTGTCGATAATCGTTTCTCCTGCATTTGCCAGAAGAGCCCTCATGTAAAACCTCGCATTGGCGTCGGCTTTCGACAATGACCTGAGTTTGTTCTCCAGGACCTTCCATTCTTCCGGAGGATAGGCATACAGGCAGTTGTCCAGTCCGATTGTCACGACAAGCTTGTCAATGTACTTGCCGGACAGGACCTCCCTGAACCTGGCAGGCAGGATCAGCCGTCCTTTCTTATCTAACGTATGTAAATACTCTCCCATGAACATTTAGTTTTCACTCCACTTTATTCCACTTTCAGCCACTTTGTGCTAATATTACACCAAAACCATACACTTGTCAAGTGTTTTTAGAATATTTTTATAAGAAATACGGATTATAGATATAATATACGGGTAAGGGAAAAAATAGGGACAGTTACCATTTTTGGTTACTTTTTTCCATTGTTAAGAATAAGCCCTAAAGCGGGCTTGAGAAAAATGGTAACTGTCCCTATTTTTTTATAACAAGACGGCGAAGCCGCACAAAGCGTTTCAAATACCACGGCCTCGGCCGTGGATATTTATTACTTTATTTCGCCTGGTCCTTTGACTTTCTTTCTGTACACGGTCCAGAAAATTATTGAAAAAACATAGGAACAAACCGCAAGACACACCAGGCCGCAGACTATCTTCGCAATATTGCACCATACGGAACAATGTTGTCCCATACCCATATGACAACATCTCATTCCTTGACAGCACATCATGCCTGGTCCTGGCATCATATTAGGACCGGGCATGCCGGGCATAGGCATCATACCGGGCGGCATCATGCCGGGAGCCATACCTATTGTTGAACCAGTCTGCATGCAGGGTTTTGCCGGCATACCGGGCTTTCCCATATCTTTTCCAAAAACCACGAATGTACCGAACGCCAATATCAGAACCAGTGAATACACCAATGTTTTCATTGCTATCACCTCCTCCAAAATCTGTTGCTCGTTCTGTATTATACCGCCGTAACAAGGTTTGTCAAGCCCTAAGGGGACACAATACTTAATTCTGAAACGAAAAGCAGGTACAGGCAGCTCAATGGAAAAACCACTCCGAAGTATGTGCCAGTCCCTGTTTTTCAGAATTAAGTATTGTGTCCCCTTAATTTTCTATATCTTTTCACCAACAAGTGTTATAAAATAATTTTATGAGACCTCAAATCTTATTACTGTTACTGTGTTTTGCCGTTACTACCTCGGCATGGACCGCTGAAGACAACTGGACGGCAGTACAGTTTAACCAGACGCTGAAAGACAGCGGACGCACAGGTCAGGTAAGCTCTGAAGATTTTAAACAGATTCAGGTGCAAAAGGAAAATGCCCTTGCACAGATAAAAGAATATCTGTCCGCCAAGTTCAAAAAAGCCGATGATGCAGTTATAAAGGCGTTCTCAGAAGTTCCGCGTGAATATTTCCATTACAACTACGAAAAAAATTATCTGTTTGCGACAAAGGCATACGAGGTTCCCGCACATCCCTGGGCAGTCGGCTATGGCTCAGCATTGAGCGATTACCTAGGACAGGCATACATGACCCAGCTGGCAGGCGTAAAACCTGAAGATACTGTCCTGGAAATAGGCACCGGTTCAGGCTACCAGATTGCGGTCATGTCCCGGATGGCAAAAGAAGTTTATTCCATAGAAATCATCAAGCCCCTCGGAGAAAACGTGGAAAAAATTTTCGAACCCATAAAATACGGCAATGTTCATGTGAGGACGGGCGACGGCTTTTTCGGGTGGGTTGAAGTTGCAGGAGGATTCGACGTAATAATCGTCACCTGTGCCGCCAGGTTCGTGCCGCCTGCCCTGCTGGAACAGTTGAAACCCGGCGGCCGGCTCATAATACCTGTCGGACAGCCCTACAAGCGCGGGCAGTTCCTGTATGTTTACAGGAAGGACAGCGACGGTAAGGTGCATTCCAGAAAGGACATGGGCGTTTACTTTGTGCCGATGAAAGGCGCTATTTCCAGTCAGCCGGAACCCGAAAAGAAATGACCTTCCCGCAATTCCGTTCAAAGAAGTACACTGCCCTTTTTATGGTCTCCGCTTACAGCATGCTGGTTGAGGTGTTTTTAAACCGGTATTTCGCCGTGGCAAACTGGTCGGAATACGGCTACTGGATTATCTCCATTGTGATGGCAGGATTTGCCGTCAGCGGCGTAACGATGTCGGTATTTGAAAATTTCTTCAGAAAATGGCGCAGGCAGATGCTGGGCTTTCTGCCGGTTATACTTATCATTGTTTCGGCAATCGGGTTTAAACTGATTTTCCTGAACAGATTCAATCCCCTGGAATTCCAGCACGAGGTGCTCTGGAAAAATCAGATGTTGAACATTCTCTGGTATTATCTCGCACTTTTCCCTGTTTTTTTTCTCTGCGGAATTTTTATAGGATTGAATTTTCTGGATATGTTCGACGAACTTCCCGCGGTATATGCCTGCAATCTGATCGGCTCTGCATTCGGCGCAATAGCCGCTGTTATCTCCATGTATCTGGCTGATCCTTTTCATCTGCTGACCTTTTATTCCTTCCCTGTTCTGGCTCTGGCAGCGGTTTTCTGCCTGGATTCTGTTAATGAAAAGAAGCCTCACATAAACCTGCTGACGGTTCTGGCAATACTCGGACTCTGCTCCTGGTGGACCGGCTCAGGCAAGTTCAGGTTCCCCGACTACAAACCTGTCTACTCTGCTTTGAATGTCGGCGGAAACAAAATAAAAGGTGAGATTTGTTCTCCTGACGGATACTATCTCCTGCTTGAGAATTTCACGGAACACAGAAATATCGACCTTTCAAATAACTATTCTATTCTTAAATCCTCAGGTCCTCCGCTCGGCATCGGGGTATACCGCGACGGCAATAAAATCACGACTCTGCCGAAAGCCGGGCCCTGCAGCAGTTACATAAATGCTTCTCTGGATGCCTGGCCTTACAAACTTAAACCCGGAGCAAGCGTGCTTTTAATAGGTACCGACGGAGGATTTAAAATTGCCGAAGCCATGGAACTTGGCGCAGGAAAAATAACCGTTCTTGAACCGAACAAGACTGTTTTCCGTCTGGTTTCGGAAAATTCAAAAATGGATCCGGGTGTAAAACTCCTATCCGGGTCGCCGTTTGCTGTTTTAAGGAACAATGCGAAATTCGACCTGGTCGACGTGTCCCCGGATTTTCTGAATGAAAGCGATTTCAACAGGTATATATTTACCGTGGATGCGGTTAAAGTAGCCGTAAAGCATCTGTCGTCCGACGGAATGATTTCCATACCAGTATCAATTGCGGAACTGCCGTTTTATGCCGACAAGGTTCTCGTCACTGCAAGGGAAGCGCTGAAACAGAGCGGAATTGCAGATCCCGGAAAGCAGATTCTGGTTTACCGCTCGGCTTTCACAGCCAGAATTGTTATCTGCGCCAGTTCCTGCTTTGAAAAAACAATCGAGTCGCTCAAAAAATTCTGTGCAGAAAGGTCGTTCGATATTTCCTGGTTTTCCGGCATCAAGCCCGACACAATCAATGTCTGGAACGACCTGCCTGCCGTATCCTTTGAAAGGCAGACAGTTTCATCCGGAGATAAACCTGCTGATGCGGTAATGGAATCGGCTGTCAGGATTTTTTCAAACGGGCAAACCGACTCATTCTTCAACTTAAAACCTGCAACTCTCAACCGGCCGTTTTTTTATTCCATACTTCCGGTTTTAAGAATAAAGACGCTTATCTCAAAGTTATCCCTGATCCCCCAGCAGGAGACAGGACTTTTGATAAATATTTTTGTCCTTGCCCAGGCGCTCGGCATCGCAATACTGGTTATCTTCCTTCCGATGGCACGGACGCAGAGTTTTGCGGTGTTCAGGAAAACCTTTTTCCGGACAGCGGCATATTTTGCATGCCTGGGACTCGGCTTTCTGTTCATTGAGATAACCTTCATTGAAAAATTCACGTTTTTTCTGAACGACAGTTCAACTGCCTTCGGCGCTGCTATTGCCGGAATCCTGGTTTTTTCAGGACTCGGAAGTTACGCGGCATTAAAATCAAAGAATGCGGAAAAAACCGTGAAATCTGCGGTGATTTTGCTTGCGACAATGATTCTGCTGTGTCTCCTGTTTCTCAACCCTGTGCTTTTGCGTCTTGTCACCCTGCCGAAGATTGTCAAGGTTATTATAGGAATAATCCTGATTGCGCCTGCATCATTTGCGATGGGGTTTCCTTTTTCTCTCGGACTCTCTGAATTGAAAAACAAAACCGGTTATCTTCTGCCGTGGGCATGGGCTGTCAACGGCTCATTTTCAATCATAGCAACTCCGCTCGCAAACCTTTTTGCCGTTGCCCTTGGATTCAATTTACTGCTGACAATTTCCGGATTGCTGTATTTAACCGCCCTCTGCACATTTCCCACAGAAAAATAGGGACAGTTACCATTTTTTACAAATCATGGACCGCAACCTGCCTTTGACTACTTTTTTCCATTAAACATAAGTAATGGAAAGGTGTGTTAAATTGTATTTCCGACGACAAACTTTGCATCTATCTTTCCATTACTTCTACGTATGTCAGTAGCTAAAGTAAACCTATAAAAACAGGCTTGAAAAAATGGTAACTGTCCCTATTTTATCATTACAAGGGATAATTTTGCGGCTTTTCTGACGCCCTCGTCAGGATCGGTCTCTGAAATCCTTGTCAGGTCTGCCAGTGCCTCTTTTACCTTGAGACGGCCCAGGGCCCTTACGGATTCTTTCCTGACTTCCGGATAACCGCTTTTGAGAAATTTAATCAAATCAGAAATTGCGGAATCACTGGCGTCGTACTCCAGCTGCTTGACCTTTACCATCTGCTGGTCGCTGGAAAGATCTGAAAAGGTGGCTTCTCCTGCGACTGTCTGCTGTTGGGTTTCCTGTTTCTGAATTTCAGGTTTTGCCGGTTCCTCTGTTTTCGGCTGCGCCACCTGCGTCTCCCTGGGTTTCTGCGCTTCAACAAGGGCGTTTGAAACCGCCTGTTTGACTCTTTCATCCTTGTCTTCCGAATATTTTTTCAGAGCCTCCGCTGCGTCAGGCCCGCCAACGCTACCCAGTGCGGATGCTGCGGCTGTGCGAAGTTCAGAGTCGCCGTAACTCATCACGCTGTCCAGCGCGGAAATTCCATACCTGGTGCCAATCAGGCCCAGGGCTTCAATTGCCGTCAGGCACAGCCTCTTGTCGGATTCATCCTCAATTTTGACCTTCCTGATCAACTTGCCTATGGGATCAGCGGCTTTTTCTGCTTTATAACTTTTCAGGGCTTCAATAATCGGGATGTAAAGCTGTATGTTTGCGTTGCGGCGGAAATCCCTGCTTAATCCGCTCCTGAATTTAGCTACATCCGTCGCAGGATTAAATCTCATTTTGTCGGTATCCTTTGCCCCGTCATAAAGCTGTGCAGCCTGCTGGTCAAGTTTCTGCAGATGCTGTTCCCTGTTCCCTATGGCTTTTATAAAACATTCAATGAACGTATTCTTCGAACCTGCATTCTGCAGGCACTCCACAACCGGTTTGTAATCCACCAGGTATACCGCACTTGCAGTCAGACTTTCGGCGCGGGAGTAGAAAACAGGATAATTATCTATTAATTTCAGCAACGGCACAAAACTTTCTTCGTCCCTGAACTGCGAAAAAATGTCGAGCACATCCTTCCGGTCTTCGTTGTCGGCGTTTTCAAAAATATCATTCAGTTCTTTTGTCGGCCTTTTCGGCGGATTGTGTTTGTAATAGGCAATCTGTGCCGTCCATCTCACTGTTTCCGCACCTGATTTGCTTGCGTCCCTGAGAGCGTTGTCGATGTCGCTGTTCTTCTGCATCCTGCCAAATTCCCTTGCCACTTCAATCCGCACACCGGCTTTAAACCGCTCGTTTTTCAAGACATCAATCAGCAGCCGCATGGCATCCCTGTCGCCCATCTGGGCGAGCGTTTTCACGGTCTGAATCTGTGCCCTTTCATTTGGATTCGAAGGGTCAAGTATCCGTGCCTGTTCCCTTACATCTGAACCGTAAACATTTAACGCCATAAGAAGGAAACCAGCCGACAAAACTGGTCTTGACGTAACTCTAAATGCTGTCATGGCTATACCTCCTGATTTTTTAATTTAATCTGACATGATAGGCCTTAAAACAATTTCCCTCCAAACCTTCAAAAAACACCTCCGGGGAAAACCGGCGTCAATCCGCCGGCAATTTACATGACCTTGTCTTTCAGAAGCTTGTATTCTATTCCGTCGACCAGCGCTTCCCAGCTGGCTTCGATTATGTTCTCGGAAACGCCGACGGTATTCCAGACGTCTTTGCCCAGGTCTTCCCACTTGATGTTAACCCGCACTTTTGCTGCGGTGCCTGCCCTGGCGTTTACCACCCTGACCTGGTAGTCCATAAGCCGGACTTTTTCAAGTGAAGTATAGTATTGTTCCAGGATTTTCCGCAATGCCCTGTCCAGGGCATTTACAGGACCGTCGCCCTCGGCTGTTGTTTCCTTGACAGCACCCTTAACCATCAGCCGGATTGTTGCTTCGCTGACAAGTCGGCCTTCAAGGTTTTCCACAACGACCTTGAAATTTTCAAGCTTGAAAAATGTTCTGTGGGTCTTAAGCGCCTTGTAAAACAAAAGCCGCAGCGACGCGTCGGCGTCCTCATACTGATAGCCCTCGTGTTCCTTTACTTTGACACTTTCAAGGATTGCCCTGACCTCATTGGTGTCCCTGGTCATATCAATATTGAATTCCTCTGCTATAAAACTGATGTTGCTTTTGCCTGAAAGCTCGGAAACCACGATATGGCGCCTGTTGCCGATTTTTTCCGGTTTGATATGCTCGTACGTAACAGGATTCTTCTTTATGGCATCAACATGCACTCCTGCCTTGTGGGCAAAAGCCGACGGACCTACATACGGCTGATACATTGCCGGCGGAAGATTTGCAAGCTTGTAAACTTTCTGCGACAGGTCTGTCAGGCCTGCAAGTTTATCGTCGCTGATGCAGTTTATCCCCAGTTTCAGCTTCAGATTCGGAATGATAACGCACAGGTCGGCATTTCCGCTTCTTTCGCCGTACCCGTTGATAGTCCCCTGCACCTGCGTAACTCCCAGCTGGACCGCGATAAGGGAATTCGCCACTGCAAGCCCGGAATCATTATGAACATGGATGCCGAGGGGCGTGTTTATCTTTCCTTTTACCGCCTGCACAATCTGCGCTATTTCCTGGGTCAGGGTTCCGCCGTTTGTATCGCACAGACAAAGACAGCCGGCGCCTGCCGCATGCGCTGCAAGCAAAGCCCTGAGAGCATATCCGGGATTATTTTTGTAACCGTCGAAGAAATGTTCCGCGTCGAAAATCACCTCTGCGACTCTGGATTTAAGATACGAGACTGTGTCGGTTATCATCTGCAGATTTTCATCAAGGGACACTTTGAGAACGTCGGAAACATGCAAATCCCATGCCTTGCCGAAAATTGTTATCACCGGCGTCTCTGCCTTGAGCAGCTGCTGGATATTTGGATCCTGCGCTATTTTTATCCTGCTTCTCTTCGTACTGCTGAAAGCCGCCAGCCGCGCGTGTTTCAGGTGCGGAATACCCTTCACCCGACGGAAAAAGTCGATATCCTTCGGATTTGAGCCGGGCCAGCCGCCTTCGACATAATCAAACCCCATATCGTCCAGGCACTGAAGCAGAAACAGCTTGGACTCAACCGAAAACGACACACCTTCGCCCTGTGCACCGTCTCTCAGGGTCGTATCGTAAAGTTTAACGGTTTTCATCTGTAACCGGCACCTTGCCCAGTTTGAATTTTGAATGAAGCGTCTTCACCGCTTCCTCGGTCTGCTCTGCCCTGATTATGCAGGATATTTTTATTTCAGACGTGCTTATCATCTCTATGTTTATCCCTTTTGCAGCCAGCGCTTCGAACATTTCCGCCGCGACTCCGGAATGACTGCGCATACCAACGCCTACCACTGAAACCTTTGCGATGTTTTCGTCGGACGTGACTCTTCCTCCTGCTTTTATTTCAGGAACCGCTTTGTTCACGGCGGCAAGGGCTTTTTTCAAATCCGACTTGTTCACCGTGAAGGAAATATTCGTCACACCTTTTTCACTGACATCCTGGACAATCATATCCACGCTGATATTGGCATCGGCAACACTCCTGAAAAGTTTTGCGGCAATACCCGGCCTGTCGGGCACTTCCAGAATCGTTATTTTTGCCTCGTTTTTGTTGTATGTGACTCCGCTGACCAGCAATTTTTCCATTTCTTTTGCCTCCTCAACAATCATAGTGCCTGCACCTTCGTGAAAACTTGAACGCACATGGATCGGCACGCGATATTTCTTTGCATATTCAACCGAACGGCTGTTGACAACTTCAGAGCCGGCGCTGGACATCTCCAGCATCTCGTCGTAGGAAATCCTTTCCAGTTTCCTGGCATCAGACACAATCCTCGGATTTGCCGTGAAAATACCGTCGACATCCTTATAAAGCTCGCAGACGTCTGCCTTGAGTTCCGCGGCAAGCGCTACCGCGGTCAGGTCTGACCCCCCGCGTCCCAGGGTCGTTATTTCCTCGTCCTGCGCAACTCCCTGGAATCCTGCCACAACGACAATCTGTCCGGATTTCAGGGCTTTCCGGATGTTGCCTGTGTCTATCTTCACAATCCTTGCCTTGGTATGGATGTCGTCGGTAATAATCCCTATCTGCTGGCCTGCAAGCGATATTGCCTGCCGTCCCATCGACCTTATTGTCATTGCCATAAGGGCGACCGACTGCTGTTCGCCTGTTGCCAGAAGCACATCCAGCTCCCTTTCGTCCGGAGAACCCGTGACTTCATGCGCTCTGGCAATCAGGTCATCGGTCGTATCACCCGGAGCGGAAACAACAACCACCAGATGCTCGGCAGGGGTCCTGATAATGCACCGGGCGACATTTTTCATCCGCTGGGCATCAGCAACAGAAGTCCCGCCGTATTTCTGGACTATCAATCTGATTTTTTTCTTCATCTCTTCTTCAATCCTTACTGGTTCACAAGTGTTTCTATCAGCTTGTATCCTTCTTCTACCATTTCGCCTGAAGCACAGGTGCTTTCATTCCAGGAATCAACTCCTGAAGCAGTAATTCCCGCGCCTGCCATCATCCACGGAACAGGGTCGGCAGAATGCGCTTTTATGGAAATCGGAGTAGGGTGGTCAGGCAGAATCATCACCCTGTATTCTCCTGATTTTTCCAGGAAAGACAGGACAGGCCCGACGATTTTCTCGTCGAGGTTTTCAATTGCCCTGATTTTTTCAGCCGTTTCTCCGTTGTGCCCTGCTTCGTCGGTCGCCTCAATGTGAACCAGGCAGAAATTCTTTTTCTTCAATATCTTTATCGCTGCCTCTGCCTTGGCATTGTAATCAGTGTCGTAATATCCCGTTGCACCGTGTACATTGACCGGCTCCAGCCCTGCATAGCGCCCGAGTCCCTTTATCAAATCGACCGCCGATATTACCCCGCCTTCCAGATTAAACCTCTGCTGAAAGGTCGGGATTGCAGGCGCCTTGCCTGCGCCCCACAGCCATATCATATTGGCGGAATTCCTGCCCTGGCTCCTGCGCAGACGGTTTATTTCATGCCCTTCCAGCAGTAATTTGGAGATCTCCATCAGACGCGTTACCTCGGTTTTCCCGGTGCCTGTCGGCAGATATTCCTTGTATGGTTTGCCGACAATGTTATGCGGCGGAGTTCCATTTATGCCTGATGGTCCTCCGCGCCACACCATCAGGTGCCTGTAACCCGTGCCGGGATAAAACTTTATTTTTTTCGACCCGAGCCTGGAGTCGACCATATTTATAAGGACTTTTGCTTCTTCTGTTGTAATATGTCCTGAACTGTAATCAGCCAGAATATCGCCTTTGATTGTCACCAGGTTGCACCGGAAAGCAACATCGTTCTTTTCCAGCGCAATATTCAGGCTTGCCACCTCAAGGGGACCGCGTCCGGTGTAATACTGCCTGGGGTCATACCCCATTACCGACATTATAGCCACGTCGCTGCCTGCCTCCATGTTCTCCGGCACCATCCTTGCCATGCCAACCCTTGCCCTTGCAGCTAAAGCGTCGATATTCGGCTTCCTTGCAGTCTGTAGAGGCGTCTTGTTTTCAAGCTCGGGCAGAGGTTTATCAGCAGCGCCGTCCGGCACAACAACCAGGTATTTCATATCAATCTTCGCGTGCCATCCGGAGCAAAAGAGTTTTATCCTTCACAACAGGAAGACGGTCGATTTTCTGCAGAGCTTTCCGGATATCTGCTTCTCTTGCTTCGCAGGTGGTCATAACCACCGGAACTTTCTGTCCGCGCTGATTCTCCTTCTGAATCGCGGAAGCAATACTTATCCTGTGACTGCCAAGCACGCCGGAAATCGCGGAAAGAACTCCTGGTTTGTCCACAACCGTAAACCTGAGGTAATACCTGGACTCTATCTTCCCAATCTGCCGCAGAGGCAGAGGTTTCGGATTCGGTTTGTAATAAATAAAAGGAACCTTTCCTGCCACACCCATTCTGATATTTCTGGCAAGATAAATGATGTCGCCGACAACCGCACTGGCAGCGCACATCTGTCCTGCACCCTGTCCCTGGAACATGACAGCGCCGACAGCGTCTCCGATGAAATGGACACCGTTCAGACACCCATCCAGACCTGCAATAGGATGTTTCTTCGGAATCAGGGCAGGATGAACACGGACATCCAGTTCGCCTGCTTCAACCTGCGCAATAGCCAGCGGCTTGATGACCTGTCCGAATTCCTCCTCTGCTGTAACCATATCCTGCCTGGTAATCCTGCTTATACCCTCGGTATAAATCTTCTCCACAGGCACACTCTGGTTAAAGGCAATCGCAACGAGGATCGACAGCTTATGTGCGGCATCAATGCCGTTTATGTCAAAACTCGGGTCCTGCTCGGCATACCCTTTTTTCCTGGCCTCTGCCAGGGCAACAGGATATTCAATCCTGCGCCTGCGCATTTCCGAAAGAATGTAATTGGTCGTGCCGTTGACAATTCCCCAGATTGATTTAATCCTGTTGGCGGATAAGCCATCGTGCAGCGACCTCAGCAGGGGAATGCCTCCTGCGACGCTGCTTTCAAAATAAATATCCTTACTGGCTCTTTTTGCAGTCCCGAGTATTTCGTCCCAGTGCTTTGCAAGGACTGCCTTGTTTGCAGTGACAACGTGTTTTCCGTGCCTGAGGGCCTCAAGGATGTATTGCCTGGCAGGTTCCAGCCCGCCGATTAATTCCACAACAATATCAACGGAAGGGTCAGCAAGAACGTCCTTTACCCTGTTCGTCAGAAGCCCAGGGCGCAGTCCGACCCCGCGCCTTGGACGCAAATCCTTGTCGGCAACCCGCTTGAGAACTATCTCGCATCCTGCACGCTGTTCCACCAGGGCGCGGTTCTGCCTTAAGAGCTTTATCACGCCGGAGCCGACAGTTCCGGCTCCGATCAAGCCCACATTAACCTTTTGTTTTGCGTTTAAGTGACTCATAGTCTTGCAATGTAAACACCTACGGACAAGCCGTGGGGTTCACTTCCTTATTATTAGTTTATAACACAATGCTTCTGCCTATTTCAAGATTTTTTTCAGGAAGCAGGGGTTAAGGGGACACAATACTTAATTCTGAAAAACAGGGACAGGCACATACTTCGGAGTACTTCTTTCCATAGAGTTGCCTGTACCTGCTTTTCGTCTTAGAATTAAGTATTGTGTCACCTTAATTATTACTCCGTCAATCGACGGTAATATTCCTCGATCATCTCCCGGTAGGCAGGCGGAAATTTTTCCTTTATCGCCTCAAGAATCTCCTGCCTGAATTCCTTTGAAGGCTGGAAATCCTTTGCCGAAGGCAGGCGGACAAATCCCTCTGCGGTGCCTGTGACGCCGCCCTCAAGCATGCCTTTCCTGAGCGTAATCAGGCCCGACGGATTTCTGCCTCCGCCTTCAAGAGAAGAAATTTTTCCGAGCGACTGGTTTAACGACTGCTTTGCGCCGGCAAGGTTTGATAATGCTTCTATTTCGCTTGAAAGGGCTGACTGTGTCATGCCAGGAATAAGCGAACCTTCGGCTTCCGCCATCTTTCCTATTGCTGTGTCCATGTTCTGGCATGCGCCTCCGCAGGAGCCGCTTGTCTTCATGTTCAACTGACTCATCCTGTTCTTGAGCTGTTCAGTGTTTCCGCGCACCCTTGCCTGGCTTGCCGACACATTTTTCAGGTCGCCCTGCCTGTTCCTGCTGAATTTCCGTCCTGCTTCTGCGGAGGCGCCGGTAAGGGCATCTATGATTTTCTGCTGGCGGGCTGCCAGGTCATTAAACCTGTCTGCAATTGTTCCGGCCTGCCCGGCTTTCTCATCTGCTGCGGCTTTTTCCGAAATCAGCTTGTTTTTTTCTTCCGATGCTGATTCTCCCATCTGGGTGATCTTACCTGCCAGGTCTGCGGAACGCTGTTTCTCGGAAGCGGAAAAATCCCTTGCGATTTTTTCATTTGCGGACAGATCCGACATCGACCTCTGCAGGGCAGGCATCAGGCTCCTGAAGTTGCGCGATTCAAACATCGTAACCGCGGTCTGCAAATCACTCACCAGTATTCTCTGCTGGTTTGAGAAAGCAGGCCAGATGGCAGTGGTGTTGATCTGCTGTTGCGCTGTTTCTCCAACCTTGACAGTGTCATGGAAAATCTTTTTCTCTTCCTCCGCAAGCTCCTTGAGCATATCTTCCTGCGCCTGCATCATCTCCTTCATTTTTTCCTGGTCCATATCGCTTGTATCTGTGATGACTTTTGATTCTTCCTCCGCAAGTTTGTCAAGTTCATTCATCTGCTGCTTCATTTCCTTTGCCATCCGGGATGCCTGGTACATCCGGCTCCGCTGTCCTGCCATCTTCAGCTGTTCAAGCATTCCTGCCAGTTGCCGGCTCAGTTGTTTGCTCAATTCCAGCGCCTCTTCAAGCTGTCCCGATGTTATTTTCTTCTGCAGTTCCTTATAATCGTTCATGAGCTCGCCGAACCCGAGCTCATCCAGGTTTTCCCTGTCGACAAGCTCCTCCGGGACCTGCTGTGACATTTGCGCCAGGGCCTGCCTTAAACTTTCCAGGAGTCCTGCAAGTTTGTCCATCTGCGATTTTAATTTCTCAAGGTCTTCGGGTCCTGCCTTGCCCTTGAGGTCTTCAATCCTGTTTAAAAGTTCTCCGCTTTCCTTCAGAAGTTCTTCTGCCCTGCGCATGGCTTCTTCTATTGCCTGGTCGTCCATCGGCGGCAGACCCATCCTGTCAAGCTGCTCCTCCATACTGATAATTTCAAGTTTGTAGACGCTTGAAACCGCTTTTTTCGGCCCGTCAATAGTGTCGTTGTCCCACGCTTCAAGCCAGAAATCCAGGAGGTCGCCTTTTTTCAGTCCGAGTTTCGACAGGTCCCACTGGTACTCGGTAATCTGGTGGCCAACCGCGGGCTGAAAATCCTCGATTGTCTTCTGGGTTGTTTTGCCCTTCAGTTTCCACGCAATACCAAGTCTGGTCAGCCCGAAATCGTCCCTGGCTTCAGCCACAATTTTCAGCCTTGCACTCGGTGCGGTCATAATGTCGAAAGCCGGCGCCAGTACTGAAACCTGCGGTGGCTCATCGGGCAATGCCCTGACCTTGTAATGCACCGGTTCATTGGAAAGGTTTTCCGAATCAACAGCTTTCAGGTAGAATTCTCCATCTCTGCTCACTATGAATTCGCCTTCTGCTGTTATCATGCCTGTTTGTCCTGTGCCCTTGTTAAGTTTCATCTCAACCCTGCCTGCGGGCGTAACCAGGAATGCCTTTTCCACATTTCTGCCTGTTACAGCTTTAACATACGCCCTGCTTTTCCGCAGAACTTCTATGTCTCCGCCGGGAAGAATCTGGTCGGAGTATCCCGTGTAATCCGGAAAATGAATTTTTATCTGCAGGTTTCCAATCTGCGGAGGGTTTAGCTGCCTCGCAAGAATTTCCGAGGCTGACATCGGAAACTGCATCGGACGCAGCACCCCGGGCAGTGCTGTCGGAACAATCCAGGGCGGAACAAGACAGAATAGGACCAGCGACACTAAAGCCGCTGACAGCAGACCGAGGTAAAATTTCGAATTAAAAACCACCATTTCCTCGGGTTTAATGTCCCTGTTCTTTTCGGCTGTGCGCCTGACCAGTTCATCGACCATAACTCCTGAGATATTTTCAGAATCAGGGCGCCTGTAAAGCTGCAGGGAGTTGATAAGGTCGTCCCTGAGCTCCGCCTTCTTTTCCTGAATAAACCTGGCAACAGAATCATCGTCGTGCTTTCTCAAAACCGGCAAAAACCTGCACAGGACATACGCAGTTAAAACTGCGGAAGGGACCAGCATGGCAAACCGCAGGAACATCACAATCCTGCCTGCAAGCTTGTCGATGAAGAAATATTCAAGGACCGACATTCCTATTACGAGGACACTGCACGTAAAAAACAGGAGAATCAGATTTTCAGAAATGCTTATTGTTCTCCGGCGGTTCCGTACCCGGCATACAAGGTCGATAAGTTCCTTATATTCGTCATTCATTATGTGAGAGGTTACTCCTTTGGTCTAAAGGCTGCAAAGCAGACTTTAGAATTTTTAAGAAGCCGCCGGCTTCTGCCGGCGGAGTATCACTTTCCGACGATGCTTATTCCTGCGAAATCTGCCACTGCGATTGTTTCTTCCTTATCCAGAAAAACCGTTCTCCCTGCCTCGACTGCCAGACACGAGGCGCCTGCCTCCTTCATCGTCCTGATTGTTCCGGCGCCGACGGCAGGCAGGTCAAACCTGGTGTCCTGTCCCGGCTTGCACACTTTTATCACCACTGTTCCGTGACCTGCCAGTTTTCCCGCCCTGCGGATAGTTTCATCAGTGCCTTCAAGCGCCTCTATTGCCACGACCGACAGGTTTTTCACGACGATTGCCTGTCCTATATCCAGTTTTCCTGTTTCCTTTGCCAGGCGGAAACCGAAATCTATGTCCTTCTGCATCCGAGCGTCAGGACTGCATTTCCCCAGCACGCCGGAAGGAGCCAGAAGCGGCTTTAAAAACTGCGTTGCCTCTTCCACCTTGATTCCTGCAGAAGCCAGCTCGCCTGCCAAAGCTACAAGAATCGCATTGTCGCCCATATCTTTCATCCTGGAAAGCGCCTGTTTTGCCCTTGCATCCAGGTTTTCCGGAGCAAGCGCGAGTTTCCTGTCGACTTTTCCCGCCATAACTACTTCCGTAACATCGTTCAAATTAAAAATCCCGATTACCCGCTCAAGTTCACCTGATTTTGCCTGGTAAAATGCATTCGCAATTTTTTCCAGCGACGGTTCTGAGCCTTCAAGGCCGATCACCACTGTTTCCTTTCCCTGTTTCCTGGCAGCTTCAGCCAGAATAACCGGAAACCGTCCTGCACCGGCAAGGATTCCGAGCTTCTTCACCTGTGAATCCCTCTTTTGGTCGATTTTATAAACTCCACAAAATGTTTTATCTCGGGTATCGGCTCAAGTTCCTTTTCAATTTTTGCAACTGCCTGGGAAATATTCAATTTCGACCTGCTTAACAGTTTGTATGCTTTTTTCAGCAGGGATATTGTTTCTGCCGTAAAACCTGCGCGTTCAAGCCCTATGGTGTTCAATCCGTGCACCTGCGGAGGATTGCCGTCGGCAAGCAGATACGGCGGCAGGTCCATGGTCAGACGCGTAAGAGGAGCTGACAGCGACAGGGTACCTATGCGGATAAACTGGTGAATCGGAACAAACCCGCTTATGTATGCCCTGTCCTCCACTTCCACAAACCCGCCCAGTGTTACGCCGTTTGCCATTATCACGTTGTTTCCCACTTTGCTGTTATGCCCGAAATGGCAGTAAGCCATTATGAAATTGTCGCTGCCTATAACCGTCTTGCTTTCCTCATCTGTTCCGCGGTGAACCGTGGTGAATTCCCTGATGATATTGTTGTCGCCTATTTCCACATAACTGCGCGCTCCCTTGTATTTCACGTCCTGCGGTTCGGTCCCTATCACAACACCCGGGAAAATCCTGCAGTTTTTGCCGATTGCAGTCCAGCCGTCGATTACCACCGAAGAATCAATCCTGGTACCAGCACCTATCGTAACGTTTTCACCGACGATGCTGAAGGGACCGATTTCCACGTCCCTGGCAATTCTGGCGTTCTGGTGGACAACTGCCCTGGGATCTATTTTCATTTCAGCCTCTTCTCTTTTTCAAGCAGCATGAACAGCATTTCCACCTCGGTTGTAAGTTCATCACCCACAAATGCCTCTCCTTTAACCTTCCCTATTTTACCGTTATATTTCAAAATTTCCATTTCCATTCTGAGCTGGTCGCCCGGAATTATGGGCTTGCGGAACTTTGCACTGTCAATCGACAAGAAATACGCTATCTTGTTCTTGTTTTCCTCCAGACTGAGCATCAGAACGCCGCTTGTCTGTGCCATTGCTTCAACAGCCAGAACAGCAGGCATCACCGGATTCCCGGGAAAGTGTCCGCTGAAAAACCCTTCATTCGCCGTCAGGTTCTTGATTCCCCGGGCTTTTTTGCCCTCTTCGTAAATCATCACCTTGTCCACCAGCAGGAATGGATACCTGTGCGGCAGAACTTTTTGAATAGCATTTATATTCAGTTCTTTCATTTCTTCCTCCTTGTCTTTCAGTTGTGAATTTTAAATATTTTTTTTACGATTTCCACGTCCATTACGTGTCCTGATTTTATAGCCACAATATGCGCCAGAAGCCTTCCGGGCAGAAGAGCAAGTGCACCGACTAAATCCAGTATCTTATGCCTTACCGGCTCATCCGGAAAGCGAAGTCCTCCGGGATTCAGCAGGGTTTCAGCGTCGAATACAAGCGCATTCTGTAAACTCCCGCCTTTTATAAAACCCTGTTTTTTCTGCAGGGTAATCTGCTCCTTCCAGCCGAAGGTTCTGGCAGAAGCAATCTCTTTTTCGAAAATATTTACGCCCATTTTAAAAGTAAAATGCTGGTGTCCGATGAGCGCATTTTCATATTCCACATAATAGCTTATGATTAGCTGTTTTGCCGGATAAGCCAGTATTGCCCTGGTGTCTGCAATACAGTAAACGGGACCCTTTAATTGTATGTCCTGTAAAAGCCTGGATTGCCTCCGTTTTCCGGCAACCTGAATCGCTTTCAGTATCCGTTGTGCGCTTCCGTCCAGCGACGGCATTTCCTCTGCATCGACTTCAACAACGACATTCTGAATGCCGGCAGCATAAAAAGCCGACAGAAAATGTTCGACGCTTCTGACCCTTGCTATGCCTGAACCCAGGACCATGGCATAATCAACCCCTGATATTGCTTCAACAGAAGACCTGATTTCAGGCCTGCCGCACAGGTCTGTCCTTCTGAAAACAATTCCCGTTCCTGCAGGAGCAGGGCATATTTTCACCGACGACTTCTTGCCTGTGTGAAGCCCGGTTCCTTTCAGAACCGCCGTGTTTCTTAAAGTATGCTGGTGCATCAAATCCCTGATTTTTTCTCTATCTCTTTCAGCCGTTTCCGGATTTTGCCTATCTGCTGTATCTCTGCCAGGTTCCGCGCTGCTTCCTTCTGCTCCCTTGCAGGATAGCCGAAATAAATCTTCCCGGCGGCAAGGTCCTTGTGCACGCCGGATTTTGCCTCGACAATCACGTTGTCGCCGATGGTCACGTGGTCGGCAATTCCTACCTGTCCTGCCAGGATGACATTCTTCCCGATTACAACGCTTCCGGAAACTCCTGCCTGGCCGACGATGATAGTGTTGTCGCCTATGCTCACATTATGGGCAATCTGGACAAGGCTGTCGATTTTAACTCCGCTGCCTATCCTGGTTTTCCCGAGGGTGGCTCTGGCTATGCAGGCATTGGCTCCGATTTCAACATCATCGCCGATTTCAACAGTACCTGTCTGCCGGATTTTTTTATATGTGCCTGCCTGCTCCCTCGCAAAACCAAAACCGTCGTTTCCGATCACCGCTCCGCTGTGAATGATTGCCCTGTCGCCTATTTTAACCCTTTCTCTGATGCTTACTCCGGAATAAATCAGCGCCTGCCTGCCTATCTTTGTTTCCCTGCCCACATAAACAAAGGGAAAAATAACGGAATTGTCGCCTATGACGGCGTTTTCCTCGATGACTGCATAAGCCTGCACTGAAACGGATTTCCCGATCACAGCGGTTTTTGATACAACAGCAGACGGATGAATTCCTGCCGGCACGAATGTTCCGGCATCCTCTGCAAAAATCTCGACTATCCGGGCAAAAACCAGATGGGAATTGTCGGAGATGATTACCGGACGCTCCAGGTCTGGAAGCCCCTGCTGGATTATAAAAGCTCCTGCCCTGCTCTGCCTTGCTGCCTCGACATATTTCTTCGAGGCAACCAGACATATCTGGTCAGGACGCGCCGTGTCCGGTTCTGAAACTCCACAGATGACAACTCCTCCGTCGCCTTTGAGCTGTCCGCCTGATAAATCTGCCAGTTCCTTAAGGTTCTTATTCATTTTTTCTTGTTCAATGCGGTAATCACTTTTTCCGTGATGTTTTCTCCGCCATAAAACAGGGCATCATTGACAAAAACATAATCGAAGTTCTCTGCAATTGAGATATCCTTTACCACGGCCCGTATATCGCCGACGATGTTTTCGGTAAGAACTTTTTCCTTTTTGAGAAGTTCACCCAGACTGGCATCCACAAACTGCTGGAGCTGCTCCTGTTCCCGCATTATTTCATCCTGTTTTTCCTTTTTCTTCTCGGGCTTCATTACCGACTGCTGGGATTCCATGTCTTTTACCATCTTCTCAATTTTGGTTCTCCAGGCAACTACCTTTCCCTCTTTTTCCTTCTTTTCCTTTTCAAGGGTAACCCTGGAATCCTTTGTCGCCTTGTACTCTTCAAACACCTTCTTGACATCCACATAACCGACGCGCAGGTTCTGCTCTGCCCTTGCGAGGCCTGCATTGCCCAGCATTGCTGCTGTAATACCCGCGACGGCAACTGCCACAACCCTTCTTACCCTCTTTCCCATTTCGCACCTCCAATGCGTTTTTAAAATCTTTTAAAATATATTTCCTATATTGAAATGAAATCTTCCACTTTTCGCGACCAGATACTCGTTCGGGAAGGTCATCGGCCAGCCGTAGTCAAACCTGAGCATCATTGCACCGGACAGCGTCAGCCTGAATCCGAGTCCGATTCCCAGCCCGTAGTCCCTGTAGTCCGCCTGCGTGGGCTTGTCCCACACGCTGCCTGCGTCGGCAAATATCACGCTCATCAGATAAGGACGGTAAATAGGGATCCTGAGTTCCAGGTTTCCGTAATTCATGAATCTTCCTCCGCCGGGAGTCGGATTTTCGCCGGGTGTTATTTCCATAGGCCCCAGGGCCCGCTCGTCGTATCCCCTTACAGTATCTGTACCGCCCATGTAGAATTTTTCAATCTGCGGCACATCAGGCGTGGCGCTGAACCCGCTGGCATAGCCGACTCCGGTATGAAATGCCAGAACGAACTTCCACCAGAAAGGCAGAAACCAGCTGACGTCCAGAATGTACTTGGTAAAATTATAGCTTCCCTGCAATATTCCGCCTGTGTACTGGACGGAAAATTTGTAATAATGCCCCTTTGTCGTATCAAAGAAAATACTGTCCCTGGTATCGTGTTCAACTTCCGTGGTTATACTGCTGGTGTTTTTGTGATAACTATCTATGGCATACTCATCATAACCTGCCTCGTCCCTGATTTCCCTCGGAGCATCTGGTTTTATATTGTAGATGTGAATCCATTCATATCTGTAAGTCATCCAGACCTTAAGGAAGTCGGTCAGCGTACGCCCGAACCTGATATATCCGCCCCTGCGTTCGTCGGTGTAACCGATAAAGTATCCGCGGATTACATCGTAGATGCTTGTGCCGAACGAAGTGTGGGTTCCGAAAAGCCATGGTTCAAAGAAAGTTATTTCATAGTTCTGCTTGTATTTACCGAACTCCCACATTACGCCCACCCGCTGTCCGTTCCCGAACAGGTTATTCTCCGTCACCTGGAGGGAGCCGGTCAGCTTCTCCAGATTGCTGTAGCCGGCGCCAAGGCTTATCATGCCGGTCATGCGGTCCCTGACTCTTATCGTCAGTATCCTGCTGTCGTCTTTGCTCCCGGGTTCAAGGTCGTAATTCACCTCGTCAAAAAATCCCAGGTTGTTGAGTTTCTGCAAACTTCTTATAAGCTTCTGGCTGTCAAACTGGTCGCCCGGTTCAAATAAAACTTCACGCCTTATGACATGCGTTTTGGTGCGCGTGTTTCCTTCAACCTGGACATCTTCAACATAGGCAACCTGTCCTTCGTGAACTTCAATAACCACCTCGGCTTCACCTGTGTCGTCCTTCAGGTTAACCGCAGGAAATGCCCATGCGTTGATAAAACCTTTTTCTCCGTAGAAAACCTTTACCCCGTTAACTTCGGAATCCAGACGCTCCTGGCTGAACACATCCCCTTCCTTGACCAGAATCCTGTCGAGAATCTCCTCATCGGTGTGAATTGAAGTGTCGTCGACTTTCACTGAAATATGCCCGAACTGGTATTTGCGCCCTTCTTCAAGCTCAATCTCAATTTTGATTTTCCCTGTTTTCTCGTCGACGTCGACCTTACGGCTGATGATTTTTGCTTTTGCAAAACCTTCCCGGCGATAAAAATCAATAATCCTTTCCAGGTCTTCCTGAAAAACCTCTTCCTTGTATTTGCCGGATTTCCAGAAACTGCTTTCGTCGGTCTCCATTTTTCCCTTTATCTTGCTTTCGCTGAAAACAGAAACTCCTGTGATTGTAATTTTTTCAACTTCCATTTTCTTCCCTTCAACAATGTCGAAGGTAATGGCAACGGTGTTGTTCTTTTCGTCTTCCTCGTACCTTGCCTTCACCTTTGTCAGACTGAAACCCTCGTCCGCATAATAATCAGTGATGACCTTAACGTCGTCCTGCAGAAGTTTTCTGGTAAACGATTTTCCCTTTTTAAGTCCCGTCTTTTCCTCAAAATCCTTGGCTTCATACTTCTGGTTGCCCTTGAAGTTCAGCGAGTCGACCACCGGATTTTCCGTCACGATAAATTCAACCTGTATTCCGCCTTCAACGGAAGCTGTCCGGGCAGTCACATCGGAAAAATCGCCGGTTGAGAACAAATCCCGGACAGCTGTTCTGACTTCAGCGACGGAATACGGCAGACCCGGTCTCACGCTTATCTTTGCCAGTATCTCCTCCTGGCTTATTTTCCTGTTTCCTTCAACCACAACGGTTTTCACCGTCTGGACGTTCCCGGCGTCAGCCGGAAATGCCGGAAAGCATAAAATCACTGCAAGAACTAAAACAAGTTTATTGACCATTTACTCTCCCATCCTCCGTAAATTTCGTCTTTATCAACCTTTATCTTTAACATGTGCTCTTCCTTGAAATGATATTCCATTATCATTTTTTCATTCCATTTGTATCCGCTCTGGAGTTCATCCAGTCCGCCGTATATAAAATCAACGCCCAGGGAAAGCCTGTCGCTTACCGGATACCTCAGCCCTATTTCCCAGTCCCTGAATAAATCAGCACTGTTCAGGATTGCCGAACGGGAACCCGGCAAAGATTCTTCCTCCTTCCGGTTAATGTTGGATTTTGTCGTCGGCATAACGCTTACATCTACACCTGTCTGCTGTTTTATTTCAGAAAATATTCTTGTTTTTTTCAATACGTAGCTCATTCCGGCCTTTGCCAGAATAGTGGTCATTTCCTGCTGGAGCTTCTGGCTGACCCTGTCGTTCGACCATGTTGTGTAATCCTCTCCAACCATCAGATACGAAAGTATCTGCTGCTGGCTGTATTCCGGCTGAGAACTCAAAACCGGCCTCAGGTGCGCAACATCAATATATTCCACTTTGCCTGTTTCTTCCTCCATGCTGGATATGGCCGCAAAAATAGTGACATCCTTTAGTTTTGTCTGTCCTTTTGCCGAAAGAATCATGCGGGTCTGTCCGCTGACTTCAATAAATTTCGCATTTGCGGAAACAACATCAAATTTGTTCTGCAGAAACGTAAAATAATTGTCGGCACCTCCCTCAAATTCCAGTTCGCCTGTCACCTTGAGCCGGTTGCCCAGATCATAGAAATAGAGATGCCCTCCCTTGCGGATATTGATTCTGCAGCCCAGGCCGTCGTGAAAATATCTGACTTTCGTTTCCGCCACAACTTCCACGTCCCAGAAAATCCTTGAAAGAACTGAATCCTCCTCCGCTTCCGACGCAGGCGGATACGTTATATCCGCGTTGGAAAGAAAAACCTTTCCCGACAATTTGGGATTTGACGACGGGCCCAGTATCCTGAACCGATCGCCGTCCCTGCCGGCTATTTTTGCACGCCCGGGCTGCTTCATCAGACTGTCAATAAAAAACTCTATCCCCCTGTCGGAAGTTCCGGCAGAAAGGTCGAGCATGTCTGTAAGCAGATTTTTCATTGTAAAAGTCCCGCTGACATCAACCGCCCCCCCTGCATCGGCAGAAGCGTAAATAATTTTGACATTGTTCCGGGCTGCCTTGAGTTTTATCCTGCAGTTCTTGAAACTTCTGACAAGCGCCAGGGGCATCAATTCTGCTCCGGCAATAACCAGTTCACCGTTAATCTCCGGGTCTGACGTTGTTCCCCCGATTTTCAGGTTGAAATCCATCTTCCCTTTGGCGGCTCCGAACCAGCCGGTGAGCATCGTGAGTTCAGCGTCCGCACCCGTGGATTTCACGTTGATCTTCATTTCCTTTCCGGAAATTTCCCTGGAGGAACCGGGCGACAGTGCCATCGGAATGTTTCCGTCGAAAAGAATATTGTATTTGTCGGTAAGCATCAGGCTGCATTCTTCCAGGTGAAATGTGTTCGGCTCTGCATTGAAATAGCCCCTTGCCAGATCAAACCTGATGTTCCAGAGATTCCCGTTTTCAATATGAAACTGTCCCTTGAATTTCGGAAACTGCCTGTTTCCGCCTGCCTTGACATGAAATGTCATCTGTCCCTCAAAAGGTGTCATTGCCAGGAGCTGTCCCAGTAAAGCAGCGGGAATTTTATCTGCGTCCACCGACACATCGGATCTGCCCCTGTTTCTCCATTTACCGTTAACAGCAACTGTTCCGCTCCCGGCTATGCCAAGCGATACTTTCTGAAAATCCGTTTCTTCATCGCCCATAGCTACCGTGCCTGAGAGAGTTGTCGCCTCATCAGGAACAGGCGTAAAACGTACCTGGTTTTTGCTGTATTCGAAACCGGTCGACACTTTGTTCAGCCTGAAATCGCCGATCATGAGTTCCGGAGACGAAATTGTACCGTACATAACTACATTTTCTTTCGGAACCACTGTCAGCCGACAGTTCAGTTCGCCCCTGACAGGAGCATTTGCCAGAATATATTTCTCCAGGGAAACAGGCAGGTTAAGAACCACCTGGCCATCTATGATTTTCACAGTGCCGTTATTGACGCTGACAATGCTGTCTGCCTGACACCATTTAAGATGTGTCACCAGAAACTGGCCGTTGCGCAGGGAAAAAACAGTGCTTAAACTGTCGGCCGTAAATGAGCCGTACCTGCCGCTGAATATCGTCACATCTCCGGATATTACAGGCTCCGACAAACTGCCCTGCATTTTCAGGTTTGAGGCAAGGCGTCCGCTCAGGTTAGCAGGACGGTTTTTCCTCGGTATCAGACTGGAGAGTTCCGAGAGACTGCCGTTCACCACTCCTAACTCCAGATCAACCTGTGCGGTTGAAGCGGAAATCCTGCCATCCGGAAAAACCACAGTCCCCTTCCAGTTCACGTGTCCTTTTTCCTGCTGTATTCTGCAGTGGTCAAACGTAATCAGGCTGGTATTTTCCGAGGAAAAGAGAATCTGTCCTGACTGGAACGGAAAATCCCGCCAGGTTCCTCTGCCCAGCCGCAGGGAACCTTCTGTATGCCATTTCGGCAAAGTGCCGGTGACCTTGATTCCGCCGTTAATCAGCCCTGATATTTTTTCCTGCGGAGCGAAAATACCGGCAAGAACCGGCAGGTCGACATTTTTCAGTTTAAGCGTCATTTCAACTTCTTTTGTATTAAAATCAATCCAGCCGTCAATCCCTGCTGAATTTTTTAAGCCTGAAGCAAATACCCTGAGAATTCTCTTATCGAAGATAACACTTACACGCGCGGGATCAATCCACTCGGAATCCAGGGTGATGTTTTCGGCCGACAGTTCACCCCGCAGCTCTTTGCCTGCCAGTTCGCCGCTGAATCCCAGCGCCATCTTCAGGTGACGCTGTCCGACTGTCTCCGCAAAATCCGATTTGAGGACGATTATGTGTGGCATTCTCAGCCCTATTTTCGCTTCTCCGGAAAAGGAACATCCTGTCGACTTCTCTTCTGTGCTGAACAGGACCCTGAGATATCCTGCGTCTGTCCGCAGGTTGACCGCAAGTTTGTCCTGCCTGAAACCTGATATAACAGGCTTCTGCACATACAGGTCCCCTGAAATAACAGGCCCTACACCTGTCCCGGAAAATGACAACTGTCCTGTAATTTCTCCGCGGTCTGTACTTTCCGTTTTTGCACCCGCCAGCCCCATCAAAGTTACAAGTTTCCCTTTTTCCGCCTTTGCCTTAAGGTCGAAGCTCAGGGGCGAAAATCCGACAGATCCCGAAAGATAGTACTGGTTGTCCAGCGACATGCTTCCCAGCTCGAGTTTGCTTTCGGAAATGGTAAACTGCGACGAGAAATCCGCGGGGATCTGGTTTATTTTCAATTTTGCCGATGCATCAACTCTCGCACGTGGGTGTCCTGTTCCCTCGATAACAGAATTAAAATCCATGCGGCCCGATACATCAGAGCCTGTGAGATGCGAAAGCATCCGGCCGACTTCGAATTTCTGTCCTTTGAGTTCCCCTGAATATTTTCCTTCTGAAGAAAAGGGTATTTTCAGACTGCCGGTTATTGAACCGGTTCCCTGCTGCGATATGCGGAGGCTGGAAAGCGACAGGAATTCCGTGGTAATCTCAAAATTTGTTTCGGCCAGCCTGCCGTAAATTTTTTCCCAGGCAGGATTGACAACCGAAACCTTTCCGTTTATCCTCGGAGATTCCAGGGTGCCGGAAAGCACTGCTGAACCGGAAACAATTCCGGCAACCTTTTTCACCGGAACTTCCACCGGTAACAATCCTGCCAGTTTTCCTGCGTCCATTTTTACGATTTTCAGATTTCCTTCAACAGCCAGTCTGGCAAGCGGCTGCTCCTTTTCCCTGCTCATCTTGAGACCCAGCCGGATTGATCCGTCGACTGTCTGTACCGAAAGTTCCGCTTTTTTTTCCGAGCAGGAGACCTGCCCGGACAGGTTTCCTAATTTCTCCTGGTTCCTGCCCAATCCGGTACAGGTCAAATCAGATTTGACAACCGGTTTTTCGATCGTACCTGTAACCCGGAATTTCAATCCTGCGAAGCCGTAACAAAACCCCGGATTCCCAAGGTCGGCGCACATGGACGACAGATTAACTCCAGCGATTTCACCGTTCAGTTCAAGCGCCCTGGTCCTGAAAAACGCATTTCCTTCCGCTGTAAGGAGCCCGTTCCAGACACGGGCTTTAATGCTGACAGTTTTAACGGACTTGTCTTCATACTTTGCAAAAATTTTCGCCCAGGGAACCCGGACAGGTCCGACCTTTGCCTGCCTGATATGGGCAAACCCGCTTATTTCGGGTTTTTGAAAAGTTCCCTTGACGGTTACGCTGATATCACTCTGTCCGCCTAACTCCATATGTCCGCCGAAATATTTCCGGAGTTCAGATATCTGAACCTGCGGAGCGGATAATCTGAGGTCGAGAACCGGGTCATCCCTGACGATTATTCTGCCTGTAACAGTGCATGCCGCATTGCCGGCAACCGCGGTCAGCCTGTCGATATCCACCCTGTCCTCGTTAATCCTCCCTGCCAGTTCTATTTTGCCGAATTCCACGTTTTTTACTTTCAGTCCTGCATTTTCCACGTAAAACCTGCCCTGCGGTATACCGTTATTTTTCCAGTTTAATTCCGCGCTGAAATTTCCTGCAGTTACCGCGAAGCCATCACCCGAAACAAAATAACCGGCGTAGTGCGCAAGGTCGAGATTCGCTATTTTCAGGTCAAGGTCTGTTCCGCCTTCCCTGAGTCCGACGTTTCCCATGACGCTGAGATTATCGGAGGCAGCGTTAAAACTTCTTGCCTTTAATCGTAGAGACGCCGATTTGAAAGACGGAGTGAAATTCATCCTGCCGTTTATACGTTCAATGGAAGTTTTGAACGAACGACTTTCATCGGAAAAATTGATTCTGCCCATGCTTACAACCGCATAACCGAAGCCGGCAAAAGATTGTTTTTCATCTCCGGGTTTGTTCGACAGGTAATCCGCCAGGGGCTGAAAATTCCATCCTCCCGCAGAACTGCGTCTTAAATTTATCACCGGGTTTATTATCTTGGCGCTTTCAATGCTGTCCTGAATGTCTTTCCTGCCGAAAATAATATCCCGGAAACTGTAGTCGATGATTATGCGGTCGCAGGAAAACAAAACACCGGCGCTTACTTTCCCTGATTCCGCCACCCTGACATCGGTCAGCGACACAAAGGCCAGGCCGCCTTCAAGGCCCGACACGCTGACTTCCCGTCCAAGCGCCTGGCTCAACCTGTGCGCGATCAGCTCGCGGAACTGTCTGACCAGTATCCCGCTTTTGTTCAAAGCGATGACACCGGCGGCAATGACCAGCCCGCACAGTCCCAGAACCACAAAATATTTTTTAAGTTTTTCCCTCAGCATTGACGTTTTTTATAAAATTCTGTATATGCCTGCCAATATTTTTATTTCTCCTGGGCATCCGCAGGCTCAAAACTCAGTTTTTCACCCTGCCGTTTTATAATCACTTCTTCCGACTTGCCGAATTTCCCTGCAAGAATCTCCTGCGCCATCGGATCCTCGATGTATCTCTGCACCGCTCTCCGCAACGGTCTGGCGCCAAGTGCAGGTTCATGTCCCTTTTCAAGCAGGAATTCCTTTGCCTCAGGAGTCATGATAAGTTCGAGTCCCTTGCCTTTGAGACGGACCGAAACCTCCGCGGCAAGGAGGTCGACAATTTTCAAAAGCTCGTCTTTCTGCAGACCTCTGAAAATTACAACCTCGTCCACCCTGTTCAGAAACTCCGGGTTGAATGTCCTTTTCAGCTCAGACATAACCTTGTCCTTGGTTGTCTCGTAAGACATTTCTCCGTCGCTGGTATGGAAACCGAGAGACACGCCTTTTCCGATTTCTCTTGTGCCAAGGTTCGAAGTCATTATTAAAACCGTGTTCTTGAAATCCACAACTCTCCCGAATGCATCCGTCAGCCTTCCATCTTCCAGAATCTGCAAAAGAATGTTAAACACGTCCGGATGCGCCTTTTCAATCTCGTCGAACAGGACCACCGAATACGGCCGGCGTCTGACTTTCTCCGTCAGCTGTCCGCCTTCATCGTGTCCGATGTATCCGGGCGGTGCGCCGACCAGTCTGGAGACAGCGAATTTCTCCATGTATTCGGACATGTCAATTCTCACCAGCGCATTCTCGTCTTCAAACAGGAATTCAGCCAGGGCTTTTGCAAGTTCGGTCTTGCCGACGCCTGTAGGGCCGAGGAAAAAGAACGAACCTATAGGCCTGTTGGGATTCGAAATCCCGGCTCTTGAACGGCGGATTGCCCTGGCAACGCCGTTGATTGCCTCTTCCTGCCCGATGATTCTCCTGTGCAGATATTCCTCCATCCTCAGGAGTTTGTCGGATTCCTTTTCCTCAAGCCTGAACACAGGGATGCCTGTTGCCTTGGAAACAACCTGGGCAACATCTTCTGCAGTGACCATTTTGTCCTCGGTTCCTCTGGCTTTGTCCCATTCTTCCCTCTTGGTGCCCACCTGCTTCTTGATTTCACGGATTTTGTCGCGCAACCCGGCTGCTTTTTCAAACTCCTGCTCTTTGATCGCCGCTTCCTTTTCCTTTGTCACTTCTTCCAGCTGCCGTTCCAGGTCGCTCAAATCCGGAGGCAGAACAGTGGAGCGGAGCCTGACCCTGGCACATGCCTCGTCGATTACATCAATTGCCTTGTCGGGCAGAAATTTGGAAGAAACATATCTGTCCGACAGATACACGGCGTCGGTAATTGCCACGTCTGATATTTTTACCCTGTGGTGCGCCTCATACCTGTCGCGGAGTCCCTTGAGAATCTGGATTGTTTCCTCGGCAGAAGGAGGATTGACGATTATTGTCTGGAACCTTCTTTCCAGTGCTCCGTCTTTTTCAATGTATTTGCGGTATTCATTCAGTGTCGTGGCACCGATGCACTGGAGCTCTCCCCTGGAAAGCGCAGGTTTGAGAATATTTGAAGCGTCGATGGCTCCCTCGGCAGCACCTGCGCCGACGAGTGTGTGCAGTTCATCAATAAAGAGAATGATGTTTCCTGCCTGCCGGATTTCATTCATTACCGCCTTTATCCTCTCTTCGAATTCACCGCGGTACTTGGTTCCTGCAACCATTGATGCCAGGTCAAGGGTAACAACCCGTTTCTTGAGCAGAATTTCAGGCACATTTGCAGAAATAATCAGCTGCGCCAGGCCTTCCACGATTGCGGTCTTTCCGACTCCCGGCTCTCCAAGAAGAACAGGATTGTTCTTGGTCCTTCTCACAAGAATCTGGGTCACCCGCTCTATTTCATTTTCCCTTCCGATCACAGGGTCGAGCTTGTTATCCCTTCCCATCTGTGTCAGATCCCTGCTGAATACATCCAGGACAGGCGTTTTTGTTTTCGACTTTACGGGTGTGGTGCCGCCCATGCCTGTTTTTGGAATTCCTGCACCCAGAAGATCCATTGTCGTTTTCCTGGCTTTTTCTATATCAACGCCTAAATTGACCAGAGCCCGCGAGGCAATCCCTTCACCTTCTCTTATGAGGCCCAGCAGAAGATGTTCCGAGCCCACGTAATTGTGTCCCATTTTTCCAGCTTCCTCGATGGAAAGTTCCAGCGCTTTTTTTGCCTTCGGAGTAAACGGCACTTCTCCGAGAATAAGCATTCCGCCGCCGCTTGGCGACATTTTTTCAACCTCTTTTTTCAGCCGCTCCAGGTCGACTCCCAGACTCTGCAGCACAGCCACTCCCACGCCGCTGCCTTCCCTGATAAGACCCAGAAGAAGGTGCTCTGTGCCGATGTAATCGTGGTGAAGCCTGGCGGCTTCCTCCCGGGCAATGATAATGATTCTCTGTGCTTTTTCAGTAAAACGGTTAAACATCTTTTTCCTCCCTCCGGCCGATCCTTTCCCGGATTAACGCTGCTCTTTTTTCGTCGCGTTCAGCTGCTTCCATTTTTCTTCCAGCCAATTTCTGGATGTGCGCCGGCTGCGTCAGGATAAACAACTCGGTGACAGCCGGCAGCTTTATGTCCTTCACAATCCCCATTTCTATTCCCAGCCTGAGAGACGAGAGATGTTCCAGGGCTTCCTCGTAGCTTATGAGTCTTGCGTTCCTGAGAATACCCAGCGCCCGCCAGATGCTGTCCTCTACCTTTGCACGGGAATTCTTCATCAGGTTATCCCTGGCATTGTTCTCGTGCTCAACGACCTGCCCGGTAATGCGCTCTATGTTGTCAATCAATTCTTCCTCTGTCTGCCCCAGGGTAATCCTGTTGGAAATCTGGAAAAATGCGCTTCTCAGCTCTGTGCCTTCACCGTAAAAACCCCTTATCGTGAGCCCCAGATGCGTGATGCTGTTCAGAATTTTTCCTATCTGGTTGGCAAGAAAAAGAGCCGGCAGATGAAGCATCACCGACGCTCTCAGCCCTGTACCGGTGTTGGTCGGACATGCCGTCAGATAACCCAGCTCGCTTACAAACGAATAATTTATCCCGGACTCGATATGATCGTCAATGCTGTTAATTGTTTCCCACACGTTTTTCAGCTGGAAACCCGGATGAATCACCTGAATCCTCAGATGGTCTTCTTCATTGACCATTACACTGACCACTTCATCGTTATCAATGAACACAGCCCTTTCACCCTCGTCGAGAGCATGGTCCTTGCTTATAAGGTGCCGTTCCATAAGAAATAACCGGTCCAGTTCGGAAAGTTTGTCGAGTTCAAAAAATCCGCCTTTTATGAGCCATCCGGTTTTTTCCAGAACATTCCTCACCATTTCCATCATTTTCCTGCGCTGTTCCGGGTTAGAGCACTGGGCAAACGGAAAACCGTCGATATTTCTCGCCAGTCTGCCCCTGGAACTCACAGCCGCAGTCCGCGGAGTGTCTGCACTCAGCCAGGTACTGCGGTGAAAAAGCAGGTCATTTATTTCCATTTTCAATCTTTCTTATCTCGTCCCTGGTTTTTGCCGCTTCTTCGAAATTTTCTTCTCTGACGGCTTTAACCAGTTTTTCGCGCAGCACCCTGAGTTTCTGGCTTTCCATTAACAGGGATTTACCGTGCCGTGCAGGAATTTTTGAAGGTATCTTGCCCAGATGGCCTGTGCTTCCGTGAATCCTGCGCAGGAGGGGAAGAAGAACCTTCTTGAAAGTCCTGTAACATTCGGCACAGCCCAGGAGTCCGCTTTTTTTGAAATCACTGCCGGAAAAACCGCAGCCCGGGCATTTCACCTTCTCTTCCACGGCTGTTCCGTTCTCCGGGGATTTTTCTGCAAGAAAACCGGTCAGAAGGTCGACAAATGCAACAGGCGACTGCAGGGAAAGGCCGGAAAGACCCTTCTGCTTTGCGCATTCCTCGCAAAGATGCAGTTCTACCGTCTGTCCGTTTATCGTCTCCGAGTAGTGAATGTTTGCTTCAGCTTTTTTTCAGTTCTCACACAGCATTTTTACACTTGTTACTCCGCCATGCTTTTAACCAGTTCCTTGTATGCCTTCGACAGCCTGACAGTCCACCTGCCGGGTTTACCGTTTCCTATGACACGTCCGTCGATTTTGACAACCGATACGAGTTCGGCGGCTGTGCCGCACAGAAAACACTCGCTGGCAGTATAAAGGTCGTGCCTGGTCATGACGCTTTCCTTTACCGGAAGATTCAGCTTTTCCGCCAGTTCTATCACGATTTTCCGCGTAATTCCTTCCAGAATACCGCAGGATGTATGCGGAGTCATAAGTATTCCGTCCCTGACCGCAAACACGTTCTCGCCCGTGCATTCCGAAACATAGCCGCCGGAATTGAGCAGCAAGGCTTCCGGCATGCCGGCGTTATTGGCTTCAATCTTCGCAAGAATGTTGTTCAGGTAATTCAGGGATTTAATCATGGGGTTGATTGCTTCCGGATTATTTCTTCTGACGGAAACCGTGATGATTTCAAGCCCTTTCCTGTACAATGCATCCGGATAAAGAGCAATCTTGTCCGCTATGATGAAAACAAAGGGGGCCGGACACTTCACCGGGTCCAGTCCCAGGTCGCCTTTTCCCCTTGTGACAACCAGCCGGATATATGCATCGCGCAGTCTGTTCAGCTTCAGGGCCTGTAGAACTTTTTCCTTCATCTGCTGTTTTGAAAGCGGAATTCTAAGCGCGATTGCCTGTGCTGAATTGTAGAGGCGGTCGACGTGTTCGTCCAGCTTAAAGACACACCCGTTGTACGACCTTATCCCTTCAAAAACTCCGTCGCCGTAAAGCAGCCCGTGGTCAAAAACAGAAACCACGGCTTTTTCCTTCGGAACAAACTTGCCGTTCAGATAAATTTTCAATGCCATTTTCTCCTCCTGTTGTCTTTTCTTTTTCTCAGTTCAGTGAACAATACCCGTGTATTGTCATTAACCTATTCAATTTTTCCGCCTGCCAGCCGGACTCTCCGATCGGCTTTTTCGCTTAAACTCTCGTTATGCGTCACGATGATGAATGTCTGGTCGTAATTCCGGTGCAGATCAGAAAACAGCCGGTGTACGGTTTCCGCTGTCTGCACATCCAGACTGCCTGTCGGCTCATCCGCAAGAATAATCTCCGGATTGTTAATCATCGCTCTGCCGATTGCCACCCTCTGCTGTTCTCCGCCCGAGAGTTCTCCAGGACGGTGGTCGTGACGATCCGCCATATCCATCCTTTCCAGAATCTCCATCGCGCGCTTTTTAATATATCCCTGTCCGCTGTGCCCGTTGTCGATCAGGGCAGGCATCATGATATTCTCCAGCGCAGTGAAATCCGGAAGCAGATGGTGAAACTGAAAAACAAAACCAATGCTTCTGTTTCTCAGCCGCGCAATCCCGGTTTCCCCGAGATTATATATGTCGCTGTTTTTCAGTCTTATCTGTCCTGAACTCGGCCTGCTCAATCCTCCAAGGATATGAAGCAGGGTGCTTTTGCCGGATCCGGAAGGCCCGGTAATCGTCAGCATTTCCGATTTTTGAACCGAAAGGTTAATTCCTTTCAGCACTTTCACTTCTCTGCCGGCATCGTCAAACGATTTGTAAATTTCCTCTGCAACTAAAACAGGGTCACTCATAGCGTATCGCCTCCACAGGGTCAAGTTTAGCCGCATGCCACGCAGGGTAAATCGTGGAGATAAAACTCAAAAATATTGCTGCAGCGACTATCCCCGCAATGTCGCCTGCCAGCAGCCTGGCAGGCAGGGCATCCAGATAATATACGTCGCCGGCAAGCTTCACAAAATGATATTTCTGCAGGGCAAGGGAAACTGTTATGCCGATAACGGTTCCGATAATGCTTCCCGCTATGCCCAGCGTCACGCCTTCCAGCATGAAAATCCTTCCGATGCTTCTGGAAGTCGCACCCATTGCCTTCAGGATTCCTATGTCCTTTTTCTTCTCCATTGTCACCATGATAAGCATGCTCAGAATGTTGAAAACCGCAACCAGCACAATAAGAGTCAGGATTACCGACATGACAGTTTTTTCCAGCCGCAGGGCAGAGAATAGATTCCTGTTCAGCTCAATCCAGTCCCTGACTGATACGCTTGCCGACAAAGACCTCCTCAGAACCGAAGAAATTTTTCTGGCTTCGTCCGTGTCATTCACCCTGACATTTATTCCGCTGACCCTGTCGCCCAGATTGAAAAAGTCCTGCGCCTTCGACAGGTTTATATATGCAAATGTCGAATCATATTCATACATTCCGGAACGGAAAATTCCCGTTACCTTGAAATTCGCCATCTTAGGCACAAGCCCTGCAGGCGTCTTTGTGAATATCGGAGCAATCAGTATCACAGGGTCGCCCTCAGATACATCCAGGTGCCTGGCAAGTTCCGAACCAAGGATAATTCCCGAGGGAACAGGCGGCTTTTCGCTTTTCAGCCGGTCAGGGAGTCTTCCGCCCAGAAGATTCCTGTCCAGGTCGGAAACTCCACCCTCAACAGCCGGGTCGATGCCCCATGCGACCACTCCTATGGAATTGTATTTCGCCTTTACGATTATCTGGCTGAAAACAAACGGACCGCATGCCTTTACGCCCGGAACTTTCACAATCTGCTCCGATATTGCCCTGTAATCCGGCAGCGGCTGGTCCAGTCTGCCTGTCACCCTGATATGCGCCCTGATCCCGAGGATTTTTTCCTTAAGGTCCTGGTCGAATCCGTTCATCACTGCCAGGACAATTATCAGGGCAGCCACTCCGAGAGTGATGCCGGCAAGGGAAATCAGGCTTATTATCGAAATAAACGTCTCCTTGCGCCTGGATTTCAGATACCGCAGAGCAACTGTCACTTCAAACGGAAAATTCATTATTCCTGTTCTTCCTCCGACGTATTTTCTGAACCGTGCGCTTCAGAGGATTTCGGCCTTAACTGCGGGAAGAAAATAACGTCCCGTATCGAAGCCGAATCAGTCAGAAGCATAACCAGACGGTCGACACCTATTCCGAGTCCTGCGGCAGGCGGCATGCCGTATTCAAGAGCCGACAGAAAATCTTCGTCCATGACCTGCGCCAGCTCAAATCCCGCCTCTCTTTTCTTTGCCTGCTCCATAAATCTTTTCCGCTGGTCCTCAGGGTCGTTCAGTTCTGAAAAGGCATTTCCCATTTCCCTGCCGAAAATATACGGCTCAAATCTTTCTACAAGCCCGGGATTGCCGCGCTTGCGCTTTGCAAGAGGCGACAGGTCTTCCGGGTAGTCGGTTATGAAAACAGGCTGTATTAATTTGCTCTCGACCAGCTCCTCAAAAATGAACCCTGCTGCTTCTCCGGCAGTAAACCATTCATCGGGCTCCAGATTCTTTTCCCGGCAGATTTTCTTCAATTCAGCCGGAGATTTACCCTGGACATCTATTCCCGCATATTTTTTGATTGCCTCATACATTGTCATCCTCTGCCACGGCGGCGACAGGTTTATTTCCTGTCCCTGGTATGTTATCTTTGCAGACCCTGTGATTTTTTCTGCCAGCATTGCAAACATTTCCTCCGTGAGTTTCATCATATCGCTGTAGTCGGCGAACGTCTGGTAAACTTCCAGCATCGTGAATTCGGGATTGTGCTTTATTGAAATCCCTTCGTTCCTGAAATTCCTGTTAAGTTCAAAAACCCGCTCGAATCCGCCGATGAGAAGCCGTTTCAGGTAAAGTTCAGGAGCCACCCGCAGATAAAGGTCGAGATTGAGCGCGTGGTGATGCGTAATAAAAGGCCTGGCAGCTGCTCCGCCCGGAATCGGCTGCATCATCGGCGTCTCCACTTCCTGGAAACCCTTCTGAATCAGGAATTCCCGGATTAAACCGATTATCCGGCTTCTCTTTGCAAAAGTGTCCGTAACTTTTTTGTTCGTAATAAGGTCCAGATATCTCTGCCTGTATCTGGTTTCAATATCCTTGAGTCCGTGCCATTTTTCAGGCATCGGCCTCAGGGCCTTGGAAAGCAGGGTCAGTTCTTTTACCATCACGGTAAGTTCGCCTGTCCTGGTTTTGAAAATCCCGCCCTTAACTCCGATGATATCTCCGAGGTCTATCAGACGGAAAAGTTCAAAACCTTTTTCACCAAGCAGGTCAAGACGGATATATACCTGAATCTGTCCTGACCAGTCCTTCACATGTGCAAATCCTGCCTTGCCGTGAAGCCGCACTGATATCAGCCTGCCGGCAACCGAAACTTCGGGTTCCGGCACTTCCTCGCCCGGCTTGATGCCACTGAATTTATCCAGGATGTCCTGGGCGCAGGTCGACGGTTCAAATCTGTAGGGATACGGTTCGATTCCCATCTGCCGTATGGCTTCCAGATTTTTCCTTCTCTGCTCTATTATTTCTTCCAGTTCTTTCATTTTTGGCTCTCCATTGTTTAGCTTGATATATACACCTGTGTTTGGAAGATTGACAGGCGTTAATATTTATTATAACAGTGTAAGTATATCAAACCTCGGGGTTTACTTCAAGGAAATAAGGGGACATAATACTTAATTCTAAGACGAAAAGCAGGTACTGACAAAAGAGGGACTGGCTCCGTTTTTGGTTACTTCTTCCATTGCTAAAAACGGTGTCTGTCCCTATCTTTCTTTTGTCAGTATCAGTCCCTGTTTTTCGGAATTAAGTATTGTGTCCCCTTAATTTAATCCAGTTCGCAGATGCGTTTTCTGTAGTGCAGATAATTTTTCAAGCTTACGTTGTCGGGCACGCCGTGGTCGCACATCGGAATATATCCGCCGCGCTTTTTCATTGCAGGAATAACGCACCTGAGGTATTCGTCGATTTCCTTCTCGCCTGCAGCCAGAACCCTTTTATCTATTCCGCCGTCCATCACCAGATCCGGGTACTGTTTCCCTATCTTCACCACGTCGCATCCGCTCGCAACTTCAAAAGGCCCCATGGCGTCCATTCCGACCTCCAGAAAAACAGGAATTGCCGCCGGCGCATAGCCGTCGGTATCCACATAGAAATAAATATGCTTTTTCTGCCGCGCCCGGGCTTTCGACAGGACTTCCCGGTAATGCCGGGACAGGAATTCTCTGAACATCTCAGGAGAAATCAGCATTCCTTTGTTGTAGCAGATATCCTCTCCTATTGAAATTATGTCGAGTTCAATCTTCGACTGTATTCTCTCCAGACCGGCGTCCATAATTTCCGTCCACCGTTCCATCATTTCGCGGATCAGATTCGGCTGGTCGTAAAAAGCGTAAAGCAAATCCTCGGGACCTACCATCGACCTGAGATACATGTAACCGCCGACCATTCCCTGAACCAGCATCAGGCTGTCCTTTTGAACCGCTGTCCCTGCATCCTCAATTTTCTTATCCAGGCCAGCATATCTCTCTGGAGAATCAGGATTCAGCCGCAGGGAAACATCTTCTTCCCAGTCCTTGCGGCTGCTGACCGGATGCTTGAGGTAGTCGGGCATGAAACCGTGCCGCCTGCCCTTGAAAACTTTAATAGTCCTTCCGGCAAAATCCCGGATGATTTCATGGTCGCCCTGTACCTCAATGATTTTTTCTTCGTAGCACGGGAAATACGGCGGCTCACACCATCCCAGGTTCAGCACATTGCCTGTTGTTGCAGGCGGGTCAAAATTGAAAATATTGCGTTTGTCCCAGTCGTCAGGCAATCCCTCGCCTTTCCACCTCTGTATCGCCTCTTCCCAGATGTAAAATTCCTTTCTGAAAAGACGGTCGACCGGCCTGAATGCGTATGCGGCTCTGTATCTTTCCCCTGAATTCATTATTTATTTTTCCAGGTCGAGCATCCTTCTGACTGCCTTCACTGCCTTTGCGCGGATTTCGTCCTTCACTTTGATTTCCGGACTCATCTTCTCAAGCGCACTCAGCACCAGTTCCAGGGTTGTCTTCTGCATATCCTCGCAGACCGCTTTTTCCCTCGCAGGATAAAACTTTTTTCCGGGCTGGCTTTTCGCAAGCGGATACAGCATCGAGGTTTCGGTGCCGACGATAAACTCTGTTGCGGGATTTTCTGCGGCATATTTCAGCATTCCGCCTGTGCTCACGACAGCATCCGCAGCAGCCAGCACCTCGGGATTGCACTCGGGATGGACCATCACCTTTGCGGAAGGATACTTTTTGCTCTGCTGTTTTATATCTTCAACCGTGATCTCCGTGTGAATCGGGCATCCGCCGTCCCAGATAACCATTTTTCTTTTTGTCTTTTCGGCGGTATAAAGTCCGAGATTCCTGTCCGGAACAAAAATGATCTCTTTCCCGGCAGGCAGCGAATTCACCACTTTTATCGAATTTGCCGAGGTGCAGATGATCGTGCTTTCCGCCTTGACCTCGGCAGAAGAATTGACGTAGCTCACAACTTCTGCACCCGGATGTTCTGATTTCAGCTTCCTGAGCTGCTCTGCCGTGATTTTATCCGCAAGGGGACATCCTGCGCCGAACGCCGGCAAAAGAACGGTTTTATCAGGACATAAGATTGAAGCTGTCTCAGCCATGAATCTGACCCCGCAGAAAACAATCACCTTTGCGTCGGTCGTCGACGCCTGCCGGCTCAATGCCAGTGAATCGCCGGTAAAATCGCCTATGTCCTGTATTTCAGGCCTCTGGTAATTATGCACCAGCAGGACTGCTTTCCGCTCTTTTTTCAGCTTTGAAATTTTATCTGCCAGTTCTTTTGAATTATTCAATTTGTTTCTCTCCTTTTCCCGGATTTTGAACTTTATTCTATTATTCCTCCGCCGATGACATATTCTCCGTCGTAAAAAACCGCTGATTGCCCGGGAGTAACTGCTCTCTGCGGCTTTTGGAATTTCACCGCGGCATTCCTGCCTTCGGGAATTATCCATGCACCGGCTGCAGGAGCACGGTACCGGATTTTCACACCTGCATCAAATGCTGCTGTCTGCGGAATAATATATCTCACCCTGCGCGCCTTAAGACAGTCGGCATAAAGCATCTTATCGTGTCCGACAATCACCGCATTCCTGGAGGCATCTATTGCCACAACGTACAGGGGCTCTTTTGAACTAATGCCGATCCCCCTGCGCTGTCCTATTGTATAATGAACCAGCCCTTTGTGCTGACCTATTTCCCTGCCGGACAAATCAATAATCGGGCCAGGCTTGAAACCCGCGGACCTTTCCGAAATCCTGCGGTCTTCCGCAAAACATATGTCCTGGGAAGAAGGTTTCTCAGCCACAGGAAGTCCTTTTTTTCCTGCTATTTCCCTGACCCGGGCTTTCGTGTATCCGCCTATCGGAAAAATAACGGAGTTCATCTGCGACTGGCTTAAATCGTACAGAAAATACGACTGGTCCTTGTCGCTGTCAATCCCTTTTTTTAAAAGACACCTGCCTTTTTTCTTCTCGATCCTGGCATAATGTCCGGTTGCGACGAATTTCGCGCCCAGCGATTTTGCCTTTTCAAGCAAAATCCTGAATTTTATTTCGCGGTTACAGACGACGCATGGATTCGGAGTTCTGCCTCTCCGGTATTCTTCCAGAAAATATTTTATTACCTTTTCGTTAAATATTCTGCTGAGGGAAAGAAAAGCATGTTTTATTCCGATATTCCTGGCAACCTGAACGGCATCGCGTATTCCTTCAGAAGAACAGCACCTGCTTTCCGGCCACAGCCGCATTGTCATGCCGATTACCTCATGCCCCTGTTCCTTTAAAAGCAGAGCGGCGACCGATGAATCCACGCCGCCGCTCATTGCCACGACCACCCGGCTCATAGATATAAACTCCGGGTCAGAATATCTTTAATTTATCCCGGCTTCCGATAAAATCGCTGGAACTTTGTCGGTCCAGCCCAGGGGCATAATGTGAATGCCGGCACACATCCCTTTCAGGTCTTTGATGATTCTGGCGGTAATGCTCACCCCTGCCTTTGCCTTGTCAGGCGCATTCTTCATCTCGTTGATCAGAGCTTCCGGAACATTCACGCCTGAAATATTGGCATTCATGAACTTTGCCATGCCTGCTGTCTTGAGGACAACAAGTCCTGCAAGAACCGGAACGTTCCAGGGACGGACAATTTTCATGAATTTCTCGAAAGTTGCCACGTCGAACACCGCCTGTGTCTGGAAGAATTTTGCTCCTGCCTTGATTTTCTTCTCCATTTTTATCAGCTGGGGCTCAAGCGGCTCTCCGCCGGGCGTGACAACCGCTCCTGGAAAAAGATCGGGGTTGCCTGTCAGGTCTTTTCCTGCCAGGTCTTTGCCGGCATTCAGTCTGACCACTGCATCAATCAGCTGCACTGAATCCAGGTCGAAAACCGGCTTTGCCTCAGGATGGTCGCCCAGAGTCGGATAATCCCCTGTCAGACACAGAACGTTTTCAATTCCGAGCACATACGCGGACAAGAGGTCGCTCTGAAGCGCCAGCCGGTTGCGGTCCCTGCAGACCATCTGCAGTACAGGTACAAGCCCTGCCTGCTTTATCAGATAACACGGAACAAGGGAATTCACCTTCATCACGGAACTCTGCAAATCAGTGACGTTTACAGCGTCGACCTTTCCCTTGATATGCGCCAGCTCTTTGTGGAATTCCGTCATATCAACCCCTTTTGGCGGCGCTACCTCGCATGTGACCGTGAACTTTCCCTGAGTGAGTTTTTCTCTGAATATGTTCATATTGTGTTCTCCTTCCTCATTCAATTACCGCCAGATTCTCTCCGACCTTGACTTCGTCGCCTTCATTCTTGAGAATCTGCTTTAGAGTGCCGGCGCAGGGCGACGGGACATAAAACACTGCCTTGTCGGTCGCCATTTCCACCAGGTCTTCCCCTTGTTTAACAGCGTCGCCGGCCTTCTTGGGCCAGAAAGTAACCGTTGCCTTCTCCACACCTTCTGCAAGCTCAGGTAATTTGACTTCCATGATTTCTCCTTATTTTATCTCAACCGGCTTGTGCGGCCGCTTGTCCACCCTGTGGTCCTTGGCTTTCTGAAACTCCTTCAAGTACTGGAAATTGTTGTCCTTGCTCATCCTCTTGTAGATAGCCACCCATGCACAGTCCATTTCCCTGTCGACCTCGCACTTTCCTTCCTTGGAATATCCGCCGCAGGGACCGTTAAGCAGACCTTTCGGGCAAAGTGTAACAGGACAAAGCCCTGCGCTCAGGTTAATCACGCAATCGCCGCATCCCAGGCAGCACTCAACCGCCCTGTTCATCGCGTCAACCCTTGACAACCCCAGGGTATTGTTGACGCCAAAAGCCCTTCTGCCTGACCTGTCGTTCTCCTGCACGCTCTGGGTGCCGAGTCCGCATCCTGCAACAACAATGACTTCTGCGGCACTGTAGGCAGCCATGTTCTTTGCAACAGCGAGTTTCAGCTTTGCGGAATGGCAGGGCGACTCCACCACAACAGCTCCGGTAATTGTCTTTCCTGCGGCTTCAAGTTTTGACCTGATTTCAGCGATCTGCTCTTCTCCGCCGGTCTTGAAGACCGTGGCGCATTCGCCGCAGCCGACAATGAAAATCTTTTTGTACGGCTCAAGCGCTTTCAGCACTTCCTCAAACGGTTTTGGCTGTGTAAATATCATATTATCCTCCTGTTCCTCCGGCAATGCACCGGATTTTCCATATACTATATAACATCAGCCCTGTTTTTTCAATCCTATTCCTTTATTCATACTTCCTGTCCTGTAGCCTTCCAGGTCGACCGTTACATAAATATAACCCAGTTTTTGAAGGTATTCCGAAACCTTTTCTAAATTTCCGGGTCTCCACAGAACCGGCATCTCGGGTTTTGCGACTTCAATCCTTGCCATGCTGCCGTGGTGCCTGACCCTGACCTGCTTTACCCCCAGGTTTCTGATGAATCTTTCCGCTGATGCAATTTTTTTGAGCATCTCCGGAGTTATTTCCGTGAAATACGGCACCCTTGAAGCCAGGCAGGCCAGCGACGGTTTATCCCAGTTGGGTAAACCTGATTTCCTGGCAAGTTTCCGGATATCGGCTTTTGACAATCCTGCTTCCTGGAGCGGATGTCTTATCCCAAGTCTGCGGGCAGCCCTGGCTCCAGGCCTGAAATCCTTCAGGTCGTCTCTGTTGCTGCCGTCGCAAACCCAACTGATTTTTTTCTGCCGCGCAATCCTTTTCAGGTGTCCGAACAATTCAAGCTTGCAAAAATAACACCTTTCAGGAGGGTTCGACCTGAATTTTCTGCTGTATAACTCGCCCGTGCGGACAGTCATAAGCGGGATACCCAGTTTTTTTGCCAGTTTTCCGGCAGCATCAATTTCTTCTGCAGGATAGGTCTCCGAGGCAGCGGTAACGGCAAGAACCCTGCACTCTGCGTCTTTTGCCGCCTTTGCGAGAAAGGAACTGTCGACCCCGCCCGAAAATGCCACAAGCACGCTTTTCATTTTTCTTAATATTGACAGCAGTTTCTGGTATTTTTTCATATACGACATAGTTATATTTTATTCCCTGGTTCAGAGAGAGTCAAGAAAAATGAGGGGACACAATACTTAATTCTGAAAAACAGGGACACGGAAAACAGGGACAGGCTCTGTTTTTGGTTACTTCTTCCATTGCTAAAAACAGTGCCTGTCCCTGCTTTCCGGAATTCAGTTTTTCGTCTTAGAATTAACTATTGTGTCTCCTTAAGTTTGAAAGGTAATGTCAAGATAAGTGTGTAAATTTGGGTTTACTCCAAATTTGTTGATGATTAAATTCTGCAATGAAAAGGAATAAAATTCTTTCGGCGCTTCTGGCCGAAGGGAATACTCCAACGTC
>Ga0172362_10000072_pt1 | contig 63515 bp, 61 predicted proteins | sample LakKivs1_kivu2a2_FD_114534 | JGI IMG/M metagenome (GOLD analysis project Ga0172362, IMG submission 114534) | Sediment microbial communities from Lake Kivu, Rwanda - Sediment s1_kivu2a2 | ecosystem: Environmental > Aquatic > Freshwater > Lake > Sediment | place: Rwanda: Western Province, Lake... | reverse complement strand
CTCCAGCCTCCAGCCTACAGCCTTCAGCCTGACTCACTCCTCCAGGTAGAAGGTCACGCTGACCGAGGTGTTGTACCTCGTCACCGAGGGCGTGATGTTGGGTGAGGACATCGCCTCACCGGCAGCCACCGTCATGCTGTAGGTGTAGTCCGAGTACCCGCCGCCATAACCGTAGCTGGAGTCGTCATAGCTGTACTCGTTGATGCTGGAGATGCTGCCCAGGGAGGCTCCGGCCTCGCGTGCGAGCTGCCCGGCCCTTGCAAGTGCGTCGGCCATCGCAGCCGACCTCGCCCTCGAGCGCAGGTCCGCGAGGTTCTGCACCGAGAATGTGATGCTGCTAACCGTGTTGGCCCCCCCGCTCACCACGGCTCCGATCACGCTGCCGACATCGGAGATGTGCCTGACCCTTGCCGAGATGCTCTCCACCACATGGTACTGGTACTCGCCCGTGTATCCGTAGTTCGGGTCGTACACCTCCTCCTGGTAGAGGGAGTAGTAGGAGGTCGACATGTCGTCCTCCGCGACGCCAGCACGGCGTGCGGCAGCCCTGGCTCCACTCATCATGTCCGCAGCTTCATCGACTGCCTCGGCCGCCGTGACGCCCGTTGCATCGACCCCGAAGACGACAGTGGCCATGTCGGGTTCCGCCTCCGCCATACCGTATCCCGTCACGGAAATGGTCGGAGGATAGGTGTAGACTTCCCCCTGCTGCGCGAACGCCACCGGCGCGAGCGCGGCCACGAGCACTGCCGCTGCGAATGCCTTCATGTTCCCTCCTTGATTGAACGGATCTTCCTGCCAGCCCATACAAGCCAGGGGGACATACTATTCCCCGCGACCTGTACACAAGGCCGGCCCGGGCGTAGGATTCGGCGATGCAGAACGGACTGGCACGATTCGCTCCGGCCTTCATCCAGGAGCAGGTGGCCTCGGGCCTGTCTTCGGGCAGGTTCGGCGGCGCGGCTCTCGTCGCGGACATACCTGGATTCACATCCCTGACCGAGACCTACATCCGAAGGGGCCCCGAAGGGGCCGAGAGGCTGTCGGTCCTCCTGGGCGAGATACTCGGAAGGGCCGCGGAAGTCATCGGCAGAACGGGCGGCTTCGTGGCGGGGTTTGCCGGAGACGCCATCACAGGGGTATTCCCCGGTCGTCCGGTGGAAGCGGCCCTGGAAGCCGCCGGGGGGATCCATGCGGCGCTTTCCGAGCTGGCCCAGGCCTCCGAGCCCGGGTCGTCGGCCAAGGTGGGCGTTTCCGAGGGAGGAGTCGACTGGCTGGTCGCGTCATGCTCGGAGAGGCTGTTCTACTGCTTCAGGGGGGAGGCCATACTCGCGGCCGCCGGCGCCCAGGAAACCTGCCCCCCGGTCAGACCCGAGTCGGGCTCCCCCCCCGCCAGGAGGACGGTGGGAGGAACAGGCCCTCCCGGACGCTCTCGATCCCGGGGGCCCTTCCGGATCTGCCGTTCATCCCCCGCAGGGTCCTCTCGCTGGATGTCCCCGGCGAGTTCAGGACTGTCGTGAGCGTTTTCCTCTCGGCCGACTCCGAGTTCCATCAGGGTCTCGCCCCGGGCTTCGTGTCCAACATCCTCAGGGCCGCCGAGGCCTTCGGCGGCTTCCTGAGCGGAGCCGAGGTCAAGCCGTCAGGATCGTCTCTCCTGGCCGTGTTCGGTGCACCGACGTCCCACGAGGACGATGTCGGGAGATCCGACCAGTTCCTCAGGTCCCTCTTCTCGGCCTGCAGCGGAAGGCTGAGGGCGGGCGTCGAGAGCGGGACCGTATTCGCCGGCCTGCTCGGCGGAGAGAGCCACAGCGTCTACACGGTGATCGGGAGATCTGTGAACCTCGCCGCCAGGCTCATGACCAGATCTGTCTGGGGCAGGGTTCTCTCCGGTCCGTCCTACGCCTCGAGATCGACGCTTAGGCCTGTCCGGACCGAGTCCCTCCGGATACGGGGGCTGGGATCCCACGAGAGCGTCGCCGTGCTGTCGCCCTATGCCTCGGCGGAGCTGGAGGTGCCTGCCGTCGGGAGGATGCTCGGACGAGAGAAGGAGCTTGCCCTGCTCTGCTCGGTCGCGGATTCCGTAGTCGGATCGGGCAGGGCTTCGGTCGTCTGCGTCAAGGGCGAGCCCGGAAGCGGGAAGACCCGTCTCATCAAGGAATTCACTCGCGAGAGGCCGGACTTCAAGATGCATGTCCTCCCGGTGGACAGCGTCCTCCGGAAGAGCCTGAATCCCTTCTCGAGCTTCCTGGTAAGGTTCTTCGGCCTGTCGGAGCAGGCAGGGGAGTCCGGCAACAGGGCCGCGATGCTGGACAGGCTGGACTCGTTGGCGGCAGGCGTGCCGGGAGAGCTCCCCGAGTCGGGGGAGATCGTCTCCGCCCTCGGCAGGAGCGGCCCTCCGCTGGCGTCGGTCGCCGGTGTCCGCTGGCCGGGATCGGTGTTCGAGACACTCGATCCCCGCGGGCGCTCCGAGAACGTCGCCGCCTCGTTCACCACCCTGTTCAGGACCCTCTCGATGTCGGCCCCCAGGGCCCTGGTCATAGACGACGCCCAGTGGCTGGACGGGGACTCGACGGTCCTGCTCGGGCGGCTCGTGGAAGCTCTGCGCTCGGAGCATGTGATCTGGCTGGTCGTGGGCAGGCCGGGCGAGCAGGGGGAGAGCGGGAACGGCCTCCCTGGACCTGATCCCGATGCCGTGATAGCGCTGGACATGCTCGGAGAGGGCGAGACCGCAGCGCTGATGGCTGCGGAGCTGGGCAGGCAGCCGGCGAAGGCCTTCGTGGAGTTCATGCACTCCCAGACGGGCGGCAATCCTTTCTTCATAGAGCAGTACTGCAGGTTCCTCCTCGACGAGGACCGCGTGGCGGACAGGGGTGGAGAAGCCGTGCTGAGCGAGAGCGGGCACTCGGTGCCGGACAGCATCAACGGCGTCATAGTGGCCACTCTCGACAGGCTGACGCCCAGACTGCGGCGGATAGTCCAGGCTGCCTCCGTCCTCGGGAAGGAGTTCGAGGTCGCCTCGCTGTGCCTCATGCTCGGAGAGCAGTCCATAGAGCAGCCCCTCAGGAGGTGCACCGAGGAGAGGATCTGGGGACCGGTGACAGGCGGATCGTATGCCTTCAGGCACGCGTTCTTCCGCGACGCCGCATGCGCCATGCAACTCTCCTCCAGGTTGAGGGACCTCCATGCCCAGGCCGCCGAGGCGATCCTCTCCCTTCATGGCGGCGATCCCCAGTATGAAGCCGATCTGGCCTTCCACTACGAGATGGCCGCATTTCCAGCGAGGGCCGCGGACCACCTGGAGCTTGCCGCCGCCAACGCCGCGAGGAGCTTCAGGAATACCGAGGCCGTCGACCTCTGCACCAGGCTGATCGCCCTGCTCGAGCCAGGCTGGAGGCGGGCCTGCGCCAGGATCGATCTCGGGACCGTCCTCTACGACTCGGGTCGGTGGGACGAAGCCGCGGAGGCATTCGAGGCCGCGCTCGCCGAAGCATCCTCGGCAGGCTGTCACAGGCTCTGCGCGAAGGCGGGCATAAGGCTGGGGAGGCTCTGCTTCGAGAAGGGCGAGGACGACAGGGCCTGGCTGCTCGTGTCGGATGCGGCCGCTCACCTCGACCACGAGGAGGACCTGGTCCTCAGATCGCAGCTCTGCTCCATGAAGAGCGGGTGGCTGATCGTGCTGAACGAGATAGACGAGGCCGTCGAGCAGGCGGAGGACGGCCTCCGGCACGCCCTTGCCGGGGAAGAGCGGGAGCAGGTGCTCAGAGCGACCGGGAGCCTGGGGAACGCATATCTCCAGCAGGACAGGAACGAAGACGCCCTCAGGTGCTACGAGGAGACCTACGCAGGAGCGGCGGAGCTGGGGAACCTCCAGCTGAAGGCCCTCACTGCAGGGAACATGGCGCTCATCTACAGGGACAGCGGAAACTTCGAGAAGTCCGAGGCCCTCACGCGGGAACAGCTCTCTCTGGCTGAGGAGGCCGGGAACAGGCTGACGGCCTGCATGGCGCTGGGCAACCTCGGCACTCTCATGTCCCAGGTCTCGAAGCCGGAGGAAGCTCTGGAGTGCTATCGCAGGGCCGCCAGGATAGCCTCCGAGCTCGGAAGCGTTCAGCACGAATCCATCGCCAGATCCAACCTTGCGGGCCACTGCAGGTACCTCGGCCTCCTGGAGGAAGCCTACGACAACGCGGCCAAGGCGGTCTGGATATGCAGAGACCGGAAACTCGACTACTACACCGGCCCCTTCCTGGTGGAGCTCGGTCAGGTCTGCTTCGAGAAGGGCGAGTTCAACGAGGCCCGCCTGTGCGTCGAGGAGGCCAGGCCGTTCCTGACCGAGAGGCGCTCCAGGATAGAGAGCGAGATCCTCGACGCCTGCCTCAGGGGCAGGTCCGACAGCAAGGCCTCCTTCACCAGGCTCGCGGAACTGGCCGAGGCGGACGACGATCCGGTCTACGCGGCCGAAGCGGCATACCGGCTCTGGAGGCTCCTCGGGGACGCCCGGTCGCTCTCGCTGGCGGAGTCCAGGAACAGGGCCTGCCTCAGGCCTGGCCGGTACGCCTGGAGGTCGGTCATGCGGCTCCGGGAGATGGGCCTGCCCGTGGAGGATTACCTGGAATCGCCCCCGGCAGACTCGCCCGAACATCCCAGGTCGCGCCGGGTATAGTCCCGTCGAGGCCCGTCCGGGGCCACGGCTTCATGGGAAAGGCTGAGGATGGACAGACTGCCCGCGCTCTTCGCCGTTTCCGTTGCAGCAGTGCTGTGCGCCTGCAGCAACGTGGTGACCATCTACGACTACTCGGGAAGGTCGTCGACCGACACGGTCTATGTCGAGAAGCCGGTGACGGGGCCTGCGGAAGGCACTCCCGGATCCACCTTGCCGGGCAGTTCCGTCAGTCCTCCGCCGCCCGGCGCGTCTTCCGTCGCTCCTCCCGGGGAGGCTGGTCTGCCCGGAGAATCCGGCCCGGGCGGCTCCGAGATCGAGCATCCGGGGCGCTGGTCGACCATCCAGCCGCTCCAGCCGGGCACTGCACGGGTGCAGACGATCTGTTCGAGCATCGACAGCACGACCACCTACAGGATGATCGGCAACGTGCTCGACGGAAGGGGAAGCGGGCCCGGGGGCCTGGAGATCGACGCGGAGACCTGCCGCTCCTACGACGGGACGGAGCGGTACTGCCTGATAGTGATCTTCGAGAGCACCTCTCCTTGGCAGGAGATCCCTGCGGAAGGGGATTTCCTGGAGATCCAGGCCGGAGGGAACAACTCGTTCGACTATGGCGCCGGGGCGATCGACGAAGTGAGTGTCGAGCCTCTCGCTACGATGTCCTACAGGGTGACCGCCAGACTCCCCATCAGCCTCAGGGAGATGCGCCAGATCCAGTCGTCCGGGAGCGCCTCCGCCACGCTGTTCGACGGAGCGGAGAGGGTCCACGGAATCTTCTCGCAGGACAACCTCCTCAACTTCCGGACCTTCTTCGAGATCTTCATGGTCGGCGACGGGACCAAGACGATGGTCCCGGAGGAGGCCGCTCCCGGCGGTCGCGTGACCGGACCGGCCCCGGACTGACGATTCCCGGGCTCTTTCCTTTCGGGGCGGGCGTCAGGGCAGGATGACCGCCTTCGCCACGGCCCTGCCCTGGGAGGATGCGATCTCGATGAAGTAGACCCCGGAGGGGAGCCTCCGCCCGCCCGTGCCGGTCCCGTCCCAGCTCAGAGTGCTGGAGCCCCTCTCGAGGAACCCATCCTGGAGCTCCACGACCATTCTCCCCGCGAGGTCGAAGATCCTGGTCGAGGCATACCCCGCGGCCGGCATGACGACTTCGATGTCGCACCCCGCGCGCACTGGATTGGGAACCGGGCTTCGGATGAGAAGGGCGGGAGGCAGGGCAGGACCGCCCTGAAGCACCCCGAGCCCGAGAAGGGAGACGTCGTCGATGTTCCAGCCGCAGAAGGTCCAGCCGTCGTTCGTCGGACCCATCCCCCACCGGATGTAGACCCGGGGCTGGTCATCCGCTACGCCGGAGATGTCGTAGTCGACCTGGACCCACTCGGAGTCCTCGACGCTCGGATAGGTCGGATTCGACCACACGGTAGTCCAGCCACGCATGTCGGAGCTGACGGAGATGCTTGCCGTGTCGAACCCGCCCTGCACTCCGAGCCATCTCCAGAACTGCAGGTGAACGTCCCTCATCCCGGTGCAGTCGATCGGCTGGGTGGTCAGGTACGTGGCGGGCAGGTAGTCCTCGTAGTCGCCCGAGAGATTGTAGCCGTACACGCAGGCCCCCGTGTGCCCCGAAACGGGGTCGGGGAAGCCGTACTCGCCGCCCAGACCCAGGGGCACTCCCCACTCCCAGAGGCCTTCGCAGGTCCAGCCGGGGTCCTCGTCCATGTTCCAGGAGATGAATGGTGAGGGGTCGCCCACCAGCAGGGTCACAGGGACCTCCGTGTCGCCTCCGGATCCCGACTCGTTCTGGAAGGAGACCTGCATCTCGTATGCGCCCTGCCCCAGGCCGCAGGCCTCCTGCGTGGGATAGACGGAGAAACGCAGAGAGTCGCCCGGCTGGATGACGCCCGACTGGGGGACGTCGATCCCAAGCCAGCTCTCGGAGGGGTCGAACGAGATCCCGTAGGTCACCGCGCCGCCCGTGTTGTTCGTGAGGGTCATCTGCTCCTGGCCCGGCTCGAAGGGCCCTCCCTGCGGTCCCGCGAAGACGACCGGAGCCTCGGGGGACAGGCTGATGCCGAAGTCGACGGCCAGGGCCTTGATGCAGAAGTTGCCGGTGCCCGGGTACGGGTTCAGCGCGCAACCGTAGAAGTCGTGCCAGACGCCGTCGAGGTAGAAGCTCTCTCCGGGCGAGGCGCTCGACTCGACTATCGTGCGGTAGCTCGCGCCGAGGAGCACAGGCACATCCGAGGTCCTGTCATAGGGCTGTCCGCCGGCGCTCACGTATAGGTACACGTAGAAGCTGTCGGCTGCGGAGAGGAAGACGGGAACGGGGAGGTCGACCGTGTGGAAGCCGTGCTGCGGAGCTGTTCCGCTGCACTGCGAGAGCAGGTCGAGGAAGGGGAAGGCGGGGTTCGACGAGTCGTATGAGCCGTAGATCCTCACCTCCCAGGAGACGCTGTCTGCGTTGGTGAAGAAGCTGACCGCATCGAGGGTCTGCGGGACAGGAGCCTGATAGGCGTTGGCGGCCTCGGTGCACCCCTCGAGGACATCCCTGAATCCATGGTAGTCATGGCAGTAGACTGTGTCCCAGGGCATGGCTTCGACGTCCTGGAACGAGACTGCACCCATCTGGGGCTGTCTGCAGGACCACTTGTCGTAGTAGGAGATCCAGAAGTAGCCGTCGAATCCCCAGCCCGTTCCCCAGCTGTTCTTGACGAGCCAGGCCCCGGGGAACGGAGCCTGTGTCTGGAGCGTGTCGTTCCATCCGATGATCGCCACGGCGTGATTCGGGTCGTTCGGGTCGGAGGGTGGCTGGTAGTGGATGAAGTCCTGGATGAACTGATCGCTGTAGCACATGCAGGTCCCGACCACCCCGTGCTCCATGAGCGCCAGCTTGACCTTGTCGATCCCCTCCAGATCGTCGCCGATCGTCATCCACGCGACATCCCGCGGATAGTAGTAGTGGTACGAGGGGAGGCTCCTCTCCGGCGGGACATCGAAGGACTGCCCGTCGATGTCCCTGACCGCCCCCTCGCCACGCGTCAGATATGCGGTGGCGACCATGTAGTCGCCTCCCATGTGGACCTCCAGGCCGCCCCCCGCCGGAGGGTCGGTGTCGTCGTTGTTGAACTGGTTGAAGCCGTTCCACCAGTCGAGATGGTACTCGGCCAGGTTCGGTTCGCCCTCCTCGCCCGCGGCGGCCCAGTTGCCCGTCATGAGGAGGTTCCCCTCCATGGCCGCCATCGTCCCGTGTGTCCAGCAGGTTCCCCCCTGCTGGCTCTTCACCGAGGTCACGTAGTTCTGGCCGTCGTAGTCTCTCAGATCGAAGGTGACCGGGAACTCGACGGAGAGGGCCGCGGAGACCGCGGTCCACAGGAGAGCCGGCAGAACGAGGTTGCATGAGCGCATATTCGAGATCCCCCGCTGTCCAGGGCCTGTGAAGTCCATACGATGCAAACATCGACATCGGGGAGGCCCGGGACAACCGGCAATCTGCTCCGTATACTCCGGCCCGGACAAACCGGAGGGCTCGATGCAGGCTGACAGGAGAAGAAGGGCCTCTACACACGCCTTCGTGTTCCTCACCGGTTCCGCGGTGATGGCTACCGAGATGTGCGCATCGCGCTTCCTGGCGCCATGGTTCGGAGCCACGATGATCGTCTGGGCGGTCATCATCGCGGTCGTGATGGCCGCGATGGCCTGCGGATACTGGATCGGGGGAAGGGTCTCGGATCGCAGACCCTCGTGGAACCTCCTCTACTCGATTCCCGTCACGGCGGGCGTGTTCATCGCGCTCATACCGCTGGCGGGCAGGCTGTTCTTCGCCCGGCTAACCGCAGGCATCCTCGACACTCCGGCCAACGTGATCGTCTACTCGTTCCTCGGCGTCATGGCAGTCTTCGTCCCTCCCGTTCTCCTCCTCGCGACGATCAGCCCCTTCGTGGTCAGACTGCTGGCCACCGAGGGCAGTACGGGAAGGACCGCCGGTTCGCTCTACGCCTCTTCGACCCTCGGGAGTATCGTCGGCACGATCGTGCCGGCCTTCGGCACCATCCCGTTTCTCGGGACGAGGGAGACCATGCTCCTGTGCTCGGGCCTTCTCATAGTGCTGGGCGGCATGGGACTGAGGCGAAGGGCCCCGCTGGTTCTGGCTCTGCTGCTGGTGCCTGCTGCAGTGTGGATCATCACGCCCGGGGCCATCAGGAGCGGAAACGGCGTGGTGCACGAGGAGGAGAGCCTCTATCAGTACATCCAGGTCCAGAGGAGGGGCGGAGGGACGACATGCCTCGTGGTGAACGAGGGAGGAGGGATCCAGTCCATAGCAAGGGCGGGCGACGAGCTGAGGCCCTCCTCGACCTACTATGAGAGCTACCTGATGCTCCCCTGGATGCTTGAGGGAAGGCGCGACCCCGACATCCTCGTGGTGGGTGCGGCCGCGGGGACCATCCCTCACTGGCTGGCCGTGTACGATCGCCCGGTGTTCCCGGGGCTCAGAACGGACGCCGTGGAGATCGACCCCAGGCCGCCGGCGCTCGGGCTGGAGTGGTTCGGGACCAGGCCCTCGGACGCCAGGAGCATTATCTCGGACGGCAGGCTGTTCGTGAACCGGACGGACAGCACCTACGACCTCGTCGTGGTGGACGCCTACAGCAACCAGGTCTACATCCCGTTCCAGCTCACGACGCTGGAGTTCTTCCAGGCGGTGCGCCGAAGGCTGAGAGAGGGCGGGATAGTCGCCATGAACGTGAACGCCCTCGACCGCAGGTCGCCGCCTCTGGAATCGATGGCGAGGACTCTGGGCGAGGTGTTCCCGGACGTGTACCTTGCTTCCGTGGGAGGCAGCTACAATTTCATGCTCATAGCTTCGGACAGGCCTCTCGAGGCCCCCTCTCCGGCCGTGGTCGGTGCGGACAACCCCGCCCTGCTCCAGACGGCGATGCTCTTCCTGCCGGCCCTGGAGCCATACCATCCATCCGGGGCAGGCTGCTCACGGACGATTGCGCTCCGGTGGAGTTCATGACGGATGCGATGATACTGCACGAAGCCGGGGCGCTCGGGCATCCCCGGATGTGATGCCGGCTTCCGCGACCCCCCCCCCCGGCCGGCCGGAGGTCGGATGATGAACAGAGCCCTTGTCCTGTCGATGGCCCTCGCTGCCCTGGAGCCCGTCGGATGCGGCCGCGACCGCGGGAGCGTCGATCTCTCCGATCCGGAGGCGGTTGCCCGGGCCTTCTTCACCGCGGTCCGGGAGCATGACGCGGAGGGAGCGGCTTCGTACGTCCTCGCGGAGCAGAAGATCGGATGCATGGAGATCGTGAGGGCCTCCGACGCCCCCAGGATACCGGGGAGCTTCGACTTGAGCGTGAGCATCTCGGGAGACTCGGGGAGCGCCCTCGTGATCGGCACTCAGACGGGCGTTGACCTCGTGCGCATCTACGGGCGCTGGTGGGTCAGGATCTGACCTACCTCTCCGCGACGATGGGAACCGTCGGCCCGCAGGGCCCGCCCTCGCAGACGTCGAATGGACTGATCGCCTTCGTGCGCCTGGCGGCGTAGGCTGCATATCCGAATGCGAAGGCGGCGCCCAGCAGGGTCGAGGCCGGGGCCCCGAAGACCTCGGCGAACCAGCCGATGAAGAGGCTCCCGAGGGGCACCGTCCCCATGACCGCCAGAGTATAGAGACCCATGACACGCCCGCGCATGTCCTCGTCGACGAGGTGCTGCAGGATCGTGTTGCAGCCGGTGACCGTGGTCATCATCGCGAATCCCGTCACGGGCAGGACCAGGACGGACAGGAGCGCATTCCGCGAGACCGAGAGCAGGACGAGCCCCGCGCCGAGGGCGGCGCTGCTGTAGGGCAGCTGCTTCCAGAGAGTGGCGAAGTGCTCCCTGGAAGAGATCCACATGACTCCCATCAGGGCACCTGCGCCTACGCCTCCCATGAGGAAGCCCAGCATCCGCGCGTCCCCTCCCAGCACGTCCCTGGCGAAGACAGGCAGGACGACGAGGTAGGACATCGGGATCAGGCTGAGCACGGCCAGATGGACGAGTATGAAGCGCATCGCAGGCCTGCCGAAGGCGTACCTGAGCCCCTCGCTGATCCCCGAAAGCACTCCGGCGGGCCTGGACGATCTCTGCCTCGGCTCCAGCCTCAGCATGAAGAGGGCGATTATCACTGCGACATAACTGGCCGAGTTGATGGCGAACGCGGGACCCTCGCTGCTCATCGCGACTATCAGTCCCGCGAGGGACGGGCCTATGAGGCGCGCAATGTTGAAGGTCGCCGAGTTCAGCGCAATCGCGTTTGCCAGATCCTCCTTCTTCGACACCAGCTGGACCACGAGCGACTGCCTCGCCGGGGCCTCGACGGCGAAGGCTATCCCCCCCACGAATCCCAGGGCCATGACGACCCAGACCGATGGGGAGCCGGCAAGCACTACCGCCGCGAGAGCCGCCGCCTGGAGCATCGCAAGGACCTGCGACGCTATCAGCAGCTTCCTGCGGTCGCGGCTGTCCGCTATCGTCCCGGTCAGCGGGAGCAGGGCCAGAGTCGGGAACTGCGAGACGAATCCGACGAGGCCCAGGAGAAACGGGGAGTTCGTGATCCGGTAGACGAGCCAGCTCAGGGCTACGCGCTGCATCCAGGTTCCGACCAGCGAGATGAGCTGACCGGAGAAGTAGAGCCTGTAGTTCCGATGTCGGAACGCCCTGAGCATGTAACCCGCATCCACGCTCCCCGCGCCTCCAGGATGGGACGGCGGAGAATCTCGTCCGGCCGGGCCCCGGGTCAAGTCCCGGCGCATGCCCGGGGCTCCGGCCCGGTCTTCCGGCTGCTTGCAGGAAGCCTCTGCGTGGGCGTATCTTCCGATCCGTCTTCGAGCATTCGAAAGGAGTCCGAATGGGAACCAGAGGACGGGAGATCGTGGGACTCGACGTCGGCGAACTGCTGGGCCACCTGAACAGGGCCCTCGCCGACGAGTGGCTGGCCCACTACCAGTACTGGGTCGGCTCGAAGGTCGTAATGGGCCCGATGAAGGACGCTGCGATAGCGGAGCTCGTCCAGCACGCGGCCGACGAGATGCGCCATGCGGAGATGCTGTCGCTGAGGATAGTCCAGCTGCGCGGCACTCCGGTGCTCAGCCCGAAGGAGTGGAACGAGATCACGAATTGCGGATACGATGCTCCCTCTGACCCGTTCATCGAGAAGGTTCTGCAGCAGAACATCAAGGGCGAGCGTTGCGCGATCAGCTCGTACGACGCCCTGGCGAAGATGACCTTCCAGAAGGACATGGTCACCTACAACATGGCCCAGACGATCCTCTCCGACGAAGTCGAGCACGAGGAGGACCTCCAGGCCCTGCTCGAGGACTACGAGGCAATGATGGAGAGAGCCAGGGCGCAGGGCAGATAGCACCTGCGCGGAAGCCGATCCGCGGGCGTGCTTCGAATCGTGGAGGAATCAACCGATGAAATCGTTCCCTTCCGCCCTGGCGGCGTGCTGCGCCCTGATCTCCGGATGCGGGGGCGGCACCGTCCATCAGGACACATGGCTCGCCATCCACGACTCCGACACGATAACCGTGGCCGACGCCTCGCGAGCATGGCAGGCCTTCTCCGATGAGCAGAGATCCGTGTTCATGCAGTCCGACTCTTCGGGAAAGGTCCTGGTCAGGTCGCTCGCGATCCGCGGGATCCTCGCCGCGATCGCCCGGGAGGAAGGCTACCTGGCCGATCCGTCGATCCTCGCGATGGGGGAGTCGTGGCTGAGGACCGAGGCTTCCATAGCGCTCCAGCAGTCCATGATGATCAGCTTCGAGACGATGACGGCCTCGGACCGCGACTACTGCAGGGAGAACTCGACCGGGGTCCTCAGCCTCAGCGCGTCCGTCGACGGTACGGCCTTCACCGATCTCGGGATCTTCCGAAGGGTCGATCTGCCCCCGGACCTGGCGGCGATGATGGACTCGGCGGCCGGGCCCGGGTTCGAGACCGGCTGGAACGGGCTCGTCTTCAGGATCGACTCAACCGCGACGGTCGACCCTGCGCAGCTCTCGCTGACCCTGCAGCCCGACGGTTCGCCGGACAGCTCTTCGATCTGGACGATCAACGAGGGCAGGAGCCGCTTCCTCGCCCTCTCCGACAAGATCAGGATCGACTCGGAATACCATGTGAGGATCGACACCGCGGCGGTGGACAGGCTGGTGGACTTCTACTCCGGCCGGGCCCCCATGCTGCCCGGCGACACCGTTCTCACGTCGGACCTCGTCGACCGCACCGCCCTCCAGACGGCCGGCGAGATCGCCTTCTTCCAGACCCGCTTCCCCCTTCACCCCGACAGCAGGGACTGGATTCTCAACACGCTGGACAACATAGTGATGCAGAGCTACCGTGCCTCGCTCCTGGCCTCCCGGGAGCCGGCGGTCTACGATTCCCTGGAGGGGAGGGCCTCCAGCTACGAGCTGAGCCTCGCCGTGGACTACCTGAGGAGGGACTCCGTCCTCTCGAAGGTCTCCGTGGGCGAGCAGGACATCCAGGAAGCCTTCGAGAGCCTCGAGCGCCCCGACACCGTGCCGGAGAGGAGGGTGCTCCTGGCCGTGCTGATGCCTGCCGATGCAGGCCCCCGCTACGAGGCGGCGGTCGCGGCGGGCCATGCGGATGCCTTCGTCTCGGGACTGCCTCGCTTCTCTCTGCTGATGGCAGGCGACTCCTCGACGGAGACGCCGCCCCTGCGCGAGTCGGACCTCCCTCCGGGACACGGTGTGGCGGTCTTCGCACTGTCGCCGGGAGACTCCTCGTGGGTGGGACCCCTCGAGCTCGGGGGCGGGATGGGCAGTGCGTTCTACAGGGTGCTTCGGGTGCTGCCCGAGCATCCTGCCACCATCGAGGATCTCCGTCCGGGGCTCGAGGTCGACGCCAGGACAAGGCTGGAGGCGGAGGCCACGGAGCAGTGGCTCCGGAGACTGGCGGAAAGCCACCATCTCAGATACGACTTGCGGGCCCTGGACAGGCTCCCGTCGGATCCCGGCCGGTGGGGGTCGATCAGATAGCGGCCCGCGCCGTCACGTGCCGTTCCGGGGGGCGGGGGTCTTGCCATTCGATGCCGTTGCGAGCAATAATGGCTGCGTACGCCGGAGCAGGAATCGGATGCCCGGTTCGTTGGGTGAGTTCCGGGCCGTATGCTTCGGACGGCACTTGCGGTGGTGCAGGTTTTAGGCAGAATTCAGTAGTTGCCCGGTGTTCCAACCAGAGAAGAGAAGGGGGAAGGATATGAGGATTGCAGTTGTGGTTGTCGCTCTTGTCGCGGCCGCAGCATTCGCCGGCGTCGGCGAGCTGGGACCCAACCCGCAGGCGTGGAGCCCCGCTACCCAGGACAGCCCGACCACTGCCAACGTCTGCTACAACCAGGAGTTCGTGAACCCGCCGGTCAACGGCGTGGGCTTCGCAGCCTACTACAGCTGGATGATGGCCGATGACTTCGAGCTCACCCAGCAGGTCGACATCGCTCAGGTAGAGATCTGGGCCATCTATGCCGGCGGCGTCGCCAGCCAGATCAAGGTCCAGTTCCGTTCCGACGCCAGCAGCACTCCTGGCAGCGTGCTCTGGGAGCAGACCACCAGCTCGCTGACCCACGCGCTCACGGGCTACCAGGCCTGGGGCTACAACCTGTACTACACAGGCATCACCCTTGCCCAGACCTACTTCTACCCGCAGGCCACCACCCGTTACTGGATCTCCATGCAGACCATCGGCGGCTCCTCCGCTGACTACTGGCTGGCCCAGAACTGGTCTCACTACACGATGTGCTACTTCAGCCAGGACAACGGTGCCAGCTGGATGAGCAGCCAGCAGGCCTGGGGATCCGCCTACGATCAGGACTTCAACCTGATCACCAGCGCCACCGGCCTCAGCCGCACCACCTGGGGCGACATCAAGTCGTCCTTCTAGGCCACTGATCCGGTTCCCGTGGGGGGAGGGCTTCGGCCCTCCTCCTTGCGTTTGTAGGAGCGAGCTGTCGCAGGCTGAAGGCTGAAGGCCGAAGGCTCGCTACAGGAAGAACACAGCCGGCGGCACAGCCCCTACAGCCTGCAGCCTACAGCCTACAGCCTTCTCCAGCCCCTGCTCTCTACAAGAACAGCATCATCAGCCCCTGGGGCCTGAACGACACCCTCCAGCGGAACTCGACTTCGTCGTCGCCCGGCATCGGACGGGAGACCCAGACGGGGAACCAGGCCTTCACGAGCATGAGGTCGAGGCCCAGCCCCGCGTCGGACATCGTGTTCCCGGAGGTGATCTCCCGCTCCGAGTCGACGACCCATCCAGCATCTCCGAAGACAGAGAGCGGGAGCCTCGGGACCTGGAGAGTCCCCCCGAGGCGGAGGCCTACCCTCCCTGATGCGCGGCTCTTTCCGTAGCCGGGCATGGAAGGGCCTTCTTCGTCGTAGTAGTGCTCCCCGGCAGAGAGGTCGCCATCCGGCGGCAGGAGCCAGTCACCGGCTCCGAGGCCGCCTCCCGGGTGGAAGAGGTACTGGAGGGGCGCATCCCCCCAGGTCCTGCCTGCGAACAGGTCGATCGAGGGACTCATGGGTAGCCTCGAGAAAGAGAGGGACTCCCCGAGCCCGGAGGACAGCCATCTCCTCCCGTCCCAGTCGGGACTGCCCTGGATGCGGAGCCAGGAGGCCCGGCTGCCCAGGATGCTCCTGTTCCACCTGGAGGCTCCGGCCGAGAACACGGGGCCGTATCCCTCGTCGTATCTGTCTGCGCCGAGGATCGTGTTGTCGGAGACGCCCGAGAAGCCGACCGTGCCCCTGAGCGCCCATGTGGGATCCGAAGGATGGAGGCCCGTGGCCGTGCGCGAACACGACAGCGAGAGATCCTCCCTGCCGTAGGCCATGGTCATGTCCACCGAAACCGACGAAGAGCCGGAGCGGGACATCGGGCCCGTCCTGGCGAGGTTCAGCGCCCAGGAGCCGGGTCTTCCGCCTTCCAGAGGCTGCCTCCAGTAGCCGGAGACCTGCAGGGGGCCGCCGTTCCACGGACCGGAGGCCTGCGTCATCCCGTAGACTCCTGCCTCCCAAGTCCCATCCGCCCACCCCGGCACGGGGAGGAGCCAGGTGTTGAAGCGCGAGGGCTGATCGAAGGGGTACAGGTAGGGCCTCAGGGAGCCGTCCTCGGGGAACGAGTTGTTCCACGGCTCGCAGTCGAGGTAGCGCGTCTCGGGATCGACCTCCGCCCGCCACCAGTGCCCTGGGATCCGCGCCACGGCCACCGAGGGCGATCCGGCCGTCAGCGGCACCCTCTCCAGCACGGATGCGCCCGGGCCGTACAGCCCCAGGTCGAGGACCACCGGCACGGGGACGTCCCCCGAGACGGTCACCAGCGTGCTTCCTCCGGACCATGAGATCCCTTCGACCCTTACGTCGGAGGTCGCCGTGGTCCTCAGCCATGTGTCGAACTCCGCCTGCCAGGACCGGCCCGTGACTTCCTCCGCGATCGCCTGGACATCCTCCGTGCGGGGATGATGGAAGCTGAACCTCTGCAGATAGGTGCGCATGAAGCGGTCGAACGCATCGCCGCCCATCTGGTTCTGCAGCATCCTCATGAAGAGGGCGGGCTTGGAGTAGTAGAGCCCGCCGTAGTCGTACCGCCCCCCCGAGGCGGCGGTGGAGGTGCTCAGGACCGGGACCTCCTCCCCTCTCGCCACCATCCCTACGTAGCTTGCGCTGCTGCCGTCGACGTCCGAGGCGTCGGATACCCATCCGGGCAGGGATGTCATGTTCCCCCGGACGCCATACTCCCTCTCGAAGTAGCGGATCTCGCTGAAGGTGTTGATCCCTTCGTCCAGCCAGGCCTCGTCCACCTCGTCGTTGCCGATCATCCCGTAGAACCATTGGTGTCCGATCTCGTGCGCCACCACCATCTCGAAGTAGCGGTACGCGGGGGGATCGAAGCGGCCGATCATCACGAGCTGGGGGTACTCCATCCCGCCGCCGGAGGAGCTCTCGACGATCCAGAGGTCGGGATACGGGTACTCGCCGTACCACTCTCCGTAGCAGCTCAAAGTGGAGTCTGCCCACGCGGCCGTCTTCTCCCAGTCGTCCGCATCGCTCCGCCTTGCCGCGACGTGGACCCGCACCCGGTTCCCCCCGAGGCTGTCGCCGTATGCGAAGTCGTGCTCCATGAGGACGAACGACGGGTCGGCGGCCCACGCGAAGTCGTGCACCGGCGACGCATGCCACCTCTCCGAGCGGACGAGGGAGTCCGCCGACAGCCATGTCGAGTCGGCCCGCCCGGTCGCGACCGTCACGAAGCTGTCGGGAACCGAGAGGGTGACATCGTAGGATCCGTAGTCGCCGAAGAACTCGCCTTCGGAGTGGTACCTGCTGGTGTGCCATCCCCTGTCGTCGAGGACGCACATCTTGGGGTACCACTGGCTCATCTCGTAGTGGTCGCCATCGTGTCCCATGCGGCTCCAGAAGGCAGGGACCTTGACGTCGAAGGTGCCGGCCAGCCGGATCGTGTCTCCCGGCTGCGCCGTCGAGTCCAGGGGAATGAAGCCGAGGGTCTCGTCGACACGCACCTGCACGGGCCGGCCGTTCAGCGTCCAGTCCGAGAGGGCTATCCAGCCGTAGTCGTCGTCCTTCGCCGTGGCGAAGGTGTAGTCGCCCCACTCGGCCTCGTCGGTCCCGAAGGAGGTGGAGGGATCCCTGTAGGCATTCGGGTAGAGGTGCAGCCAGAGCGTGTCCGCGGGATATGCCGGAACGAATGTTATCTGCGTGGAGCCTCTTGCGAGAACGCTGTCCGGCAGCAGCCTCACGGCCATGTCGTAGTCGACCTGGCTCTCGGGCCGGGGCCATCCAGCTGCAGACACGACAACCGCTGCTGCGATCGCGGCAAGCATCGTCCCTCCCTGGTTCGAGATGGTGGGAATCTCGCCGCGGCACGAGGCGCTCCGCAAGTGCATCGACCCGCCGGGGCTCGTCATCGTTATCTTTCGCCCATGGGCTCTCGTGTAGGGGACGATCATGGAGCGGGGCGCATCCGCGGCCACCGGGGATGGGCGGGCGGATCTCCCGGCAATCGGGCGGAGCGGCTTCGTTCGCCGGCCAGGCTCGCCATGCTCGAGGCCGGGCGGGTGGCCGCCCTCTCCCTGGAGGGCCTCGGGAAGTCCCTCGTCCTGGACGTCGGGACCGGCACCGGTGTGTTCGCAGAGGAGTTCGCGCTGGCCGGCTCTTCGGTCATCGGGATCGATCCCGACGGCGGGATGCTCGCAACGGCGGTCGGGCTGGTCGGAGGCGCCAGGTTCGTCAGGGGGTCCGCAGAGGACCTCCCCTTCCGTGAGCGATGCTTCGATCTCACCTTCCTCGGCCTTGTCCTGCACGAGACGGACAGCCCGCTCCGCGCGCTCGTCGAGGTGCGCCGGGTGACTAGGACAAGGGCGGCAGTGCTCGAGTGGCCGTTCGTGACCGAGGGGAGCGGCCCTCCTCTGGGAGACCGGCTGGACCCCGAAGCGATCCGCGGGATGGCCGGGCGGGCCGGCTTCGGGTCCTGCAGGTCCGTGGGACTGTCGCACCTGAGCCTGTTCCTGCTGGAGCCGTGAAGAGAGGGGGCCGCGATGAACTGGGATGTGGCGCTTCCCGTGCTGGCCGTCCTGGCGGCATGCTGGGGCACGGTGGCTACTATACGGATGGCGATGGAGCTGGGCCGCAGGGGTGAGAAGGTCGACTTCCTCCTGCTGCGGCTGTTCCTGCCGAAGTACGTCAGCCGCTACCGGGAGCTCACCAGGCAGGAGCTGGGAAGACCCGGAGGCCTGTATACCTCCTTCGTCATCTCGATGAACCTTGCCCTGCTGCTCTTCGCGGGCTGGATACTGATGAAGCTGCTCTCCGTCTGAGGGGTGCGGGGCGGCTCCGCCGGGGCACCGCGGCCCCTTGCGCACCGCTCGTGCGCCGGGAGCTGGAGCATGTGCGGGTTCCGCCTCAGGCTCGGCCGGGAGCCGGGACGGGCGTGATGAAGAGGATCCACTGACTCACTCTCCACGATGGAGGATCGCCGATGAAGTCCAGGTCGGCCGCGAAGGCGACTCTCGCGCTTGCGCTGCTTCCGGTCGCGGCATGCCCGGGAAGCCGCACCATACCCCCGGGGCAGTCCGGGTGGGTCGAGCTGTTCCAGGATCAGGACTGGAATGACGTGCCTGCCGGGACCGGCCAGTTGTTCGTCGGGACCGTCCTGTACGAGCCGGGAAGCGGGGAGCCTTCCTATGTGATGCGCTACAACCCGTACAAGCTGTCAGAGGATGACGGGCAGGTGATCGACATCTACTGCGGGAGTTCCGACGAACTGGAGCCGTTCGAGGGCATGCGGGTGCAGATCGAGGGAAGGCAGGAGACCCTCCAGGTGGAAGGGCGGGTATTCGTGGAGATATGGCCGGCCAGGATCAGGCCGGCGGGCCCCGGGACCGGATCCTGAGACATGGACATGCTCGTGAGGCTCTACTCGCTGACGGAGGATCCCGCCGGCTCCGGAGGACCCGAAGGGTTCGAGATCAGGCGGGGGATGCCGTGGGAGAAGAGGCAGGTCATCGGGTGGATCGAAGCCACCTTCGGGCCCGGCTGGGCCGGAGAGTGCGAACGCGCCTTCTCCAGGCTCCCCGTGTCATGCTTCGTCGCCGTTCGTGAAGGGAGCATCGCCGGCTTCTCGGCCTACGAGTGCACCGGCAGGGGCTTCTTCGGTCCGGCGGGAGTCGAGGAGGCCTCGCGCGGCAGGGGAATGGGGACGGCGCTCCTGCTGTCCTGCCTTCGGGCGATGCTCGCCGAGGGATACGCTTACGCGATCATCGGAGGGGTGGACGAGTCATGCCGCCCCTTCTATGCAAGGGCCGCCGGGGCGGTCCCGATCGAAGGCTCGACGCCCGGCATCTACGGGAGGAAGCTCCGGGTCCCCGGGAGGGAGAGCCGTGACGGCTGACGGGCTTTGCAGATGTCCCTGGGCCGAGGGCCTGGACCCGGCCTACCAGTCCTATCACGATCGCGAGTGGGGCGTGCCCGTGCACGACGACAGGCTCTGGTTCGAGTTCCTCACTCTCGAGGGTGCGCAGGCAGGCCTCAGCTGGGCCGCCATCCTGCGCAAGAGGGAGGGATATCGTGAGGCGTTCGCGGGCTTCGATCCGGCGAGAGTCGCCCGCTTCGGCCAGGCCGATGTCGAGCGCCTCCTCGGGAATCCCGGGATCGTCCGCAACAGGGCGAAGGTTGCCGCAGCCATCTCCAACGCAGCGGCATTCCTCAGGGTCCAGGATGAGGAGGGCAGCTTCGACTCCTACATGTGGAGCTTCGTGGGCGGTGCTCCGATTGTCCACTCGCTGAGAGGCCCGCAGGACTTCCGTTCCACGAGCCCCGAGTCCGACGCGATGAGCAGGGACATGAGGAAGAGAGGGTTCCGGTTCGTCGGCTCGACCATCTGTTATGCCCACATGCAGGCCACGGGTCTGGTCAACGACCATGTCCTGGCCTGCTTCCGCCGTGAGGAGATCCTGCGCTCCGCCGGAGCCGCGGCCGGGAACAGCGGGTCAGTCGGCCCCCCTCCCACGGCGCGACGGGGACACGGACCGTGAAGGCGCCGGGGCCTCTGATCAGGGCGGCCTGGCGCAGATGTCCCTGTGAGCGCTGCGATGCCGGGATGGAGATCCTCGACGGCCGGATGAAGAAGCGCGGACCTGCCCTCGCGACGGCGGCGAGGCTCCCCGGGGAGCGGGACGGGGCCCTTCCGGGGGATGGGCCCGGGCAGGAATAACCCTGGAGGACGATGCATGGGAAGCCTCGAAGCGATCCGCATGTATCCCTACTCGACCAGCCTGATGGGCGTGGTGAAGGGGATCCTCGACTACTACGGGATGGCCGTACCGGACTCCGTGGCCTTCGGCGCCTCCGGCCACGCATTCCTGATGAACATCCACGAGGCGCTCTGCCCCAGTTCGCCCTACTGCTGGGATCGCTCCTCCTTCGACAGGCTGCTGCGGAACCTGGGGCTCGAGATCGTCCATCTCGGCTTCTACACTGCGCAGAGCTGCCCGGAGGATCGCTCTGCGGTGGAGAGGAGGATGAGGGAGTTCATCGACCGCGGGGTGCCCTGCGCCCTATGCAACATGGAGAACCAGATCGTCTCGGGCTATGACGGGACCGGATTCGACACGCTTGCTCCGTGGCCCGGGTGTACTGATTTCCCTCCGCGCAGGCTGACTTCCGCTTCCTGGTCCGAGCTGGGGTCCGAGATCCACATCAGCTTCTCGGCCTATCCGAAGTGCGAGCCCCGGCCGGGCTCACAGGTGCGCGACGCGCTTGAGGCCGCACTGGACATGTACGGGAATCCCTCGAAGTACTCGCAGGATCCATACTCCTCGGGCCTCGGGGCATACGATGCCTGGATCGGCGCCGTGGGGAGCGGGCATGGGGGATCTCACGGCAACTGGTGGAACTCGAGGGTCTGGTCCGAGTGCAGGAGGATGGCGTCCTGCTGGCTGGACCAGGTCGCGATGTGCTCCGACGGGCCCGCGGCCGCTGCAGCCCTGGAGCTGTCGGGCATGTACGGCTCGGTCTCGAGGCTCCTGGCGCGCGCAGGGAACAGGGAGATCGACGGGGGAGCAGAGACGGCGCTCCTCCGTGAGGCGAGGTCGCTCGAGGCCTCCGCTCCCTCGATGATCTCCACTCTGCTCGATCGCCTCGGATGACGGCAGTGCTGGGAGCAGCCCTCCATCCACCGGGCTCCGCACGATACCGGAGCCCTGCTGTACCGAAAGGAGGCCCGGATGCCCTCGACGGACTACTACCCTCTGGCCCCCGGTCATAGGTGGACCTACAGACAGAAGGACGGGAGCACTTTCACGAACGCCGTGACGGGCGTGGACGAGAAGGGCACGTTCTCGATGACGAACTCCGTTCTCGGGATCGAGCAGCATGTGAGGAAGGAGGGCACGGCATACCTGACAGACAGCTTCGAGCCCGGCAACTTCCAGGTCCTGCTCAGGGACGATCTCGAGGCCGGGGACTCGTGGGAGATCCGCTTCACAGCCAACGGGATCGATTCCCTCATCGCCATGTCCGTGAAGGAGAGGGGGGGCAGCATCGAGGTCGAGGGCCGCACCTTCGGCGATCTGCTCGTGATCGAGGGCGAGAGCAAGATGTTCCTGGGAGGCAGTTTGACATCGATCAACTTCTTCACCCGCTACCACTATGCGCCCGGAGTCGGCCTCGTCCTGACCACCACGAACTACGGGGACTCGATGGGCCTCGTCTCCTGGCAGCTTGATGGCTGATCCCGGCGTGGGGTTCGGCCCGGCGGCGAGGGAGGAGCGATGCGTCTTCGGAGCGAGGCGACCGGGTTACCCCTCGCCACGTGTCCCCGCCGGCGAAGTCGACGAGTGGATATCCTTCATCAGGTCGAAGGGCATCCGGAGGGTCGTCTGCCTTCTCTCCCGGGGCGAGCTGGAGCAGTACGACGATCTCCAGCGCGCCTACGAGAGCGCGTTCGGGGCGGCGAACGTCCTCATGGCTCCCGTCGACGACTTCCGGCTGGCCGACACCGGCCTGCTGGTCGGGCGCGTTCTCCCTTTCCTCGCCGAGAGCGACCTCTCCGGCAGGATGGCAGTCGTGCACTGCGCCGGCGGTTCGGGGCGGACGGGTCAGGTCCTGGCCGCCTGGTTGACGGCCTTCAGGGGAATGTCCAATCATGAGGCCCTGGCCGCCGTCAGGGCGACCGGGAGGAATCCGGAGGAATCGGGCGATCCTGGGCTCGGCAGGCTGCTGGATGACTGTCGGACCGCCCGTCCGGGCAAGACAGGCAAAGGTCCGGAAAGGAAGGAGGATACTATGTGCGATGAGGTCAGGCACCACCACCACTGCGGCTTCCATGGGACTGCCTCGCTGGGCTCCCTCTGGCTGATAGGCTGGCTGTTCACTCTGGGCTTCCTTCATCTCCCGTTCCTGAAGGCCCTGCTCGGTCTGCTGGTCTGGCCCTACTTCATCGGCTCGGCCCTGAGGCTGCCGGGTCTGTGACCGTGGGGGGCGACCATGGCAGTGACCGGGCCTCAGGCAGCCGGCCGGCAGACTGCGCCGGATCGGGACCGAGGATAGTCTCCGTCAACGTCTCGGAGGCGAAGGGGACTGCGAAGACGGCCGTGGGGGATGCCCTGGTGGACTGCTCCGGCCTGTCCGGGGACGCTCACAGGGATGTTCCCGGCAGAGGCGTCAGCCTTCTGGGTCTGGAGAGCATCGAGGCCTTCTCGACCGGGAAGGGCATCGAGGTTGCACCCGGGGAGCTGGGCGAGAACATCACTACTGCCGGACTCGATCCTGCGCTCCTCTCTCCGGGCGACCTGCTGGAGGCCGGAGAGGCCCTTCTCGAAGTGACGGCCGTCGGCAAGACCTGCCATGGTGACCGCTGCTCGATCTTCAGGCGGGTGGGAGCATGTGCCATGCCCGCCAGCGGGGTCTTCTGCCGCGTGCTCAGGGGAGGCCGGATAGCGGTCGGAGACCCGTGCAGACCCGTGGCCGGTGTGCGTAAGTGCTGAAATGGAGAGCCTTGACGAAATCGCGGGTGGGGCCTATTAATTCCCGCCGAAGCATGGAATGCGGTGGGCGATTAGCTCAGTTGGTTAGAGTACTTGCTTGACATGCAAGGGGTCACTGGTTCGAGTCCAGTATCGCCCACCATTTCTTCCGGTATTCCGAGTACCCTCCGAAGGGGTGAGGGGGATGCGCGTCCTTTTCCCTGATGGAGGAGCCAGGGACTATCCCGACGGTTCCTCCGGCCTCGACATTGCCCGTTCGATCTCCTCCGGGCTGGCCAGGAAGGCTCTTGCCTGCCGCTACGGAGACGAGCTGAGGGACATTTCCGCGCCTCTCGAGGGGGACGCCGCGATCCGTATCCTCACATTCTCCGACGAAGAGGGCCGCGAGGTCCTCAGGCACAGCACATCCCACCTGCTGGCCGCAGCCGTGCAGAGCCTATATCCCGGGACCCGGCTCGGCATCGGTCCCGCCATCGAGGACGGCTTCTACTACGACATGGACATCCCCGGATTCCAGGGCGGAGGGGCTCTGCCTTCCATCGAGGAGGAGATGAGGCGCCTTGCTGCCGAGGACATCCCGTTCGTCAGGGAGACCGTCACGGCGGAGGAGGCCATGGACCTCTTCCGCGAGCGGGGCGAGGTCTACAAGCTGGAGCTCCTTTCCGAGATCGAGGCCTCGGGCGGGGAGATCAGCATCTACCGCACCGGCGGATTCGTCGATCTGTGCAGGGGTCCCCACGTGCCCTCGACCGGCTTCCTGAAGCACTTCAGGCTCCTCAGCGTCGCGGGTGCCTACTGGAGGGGCAGCGAGAAGAACCCGATGCTCAGCCGGATCTACGGGACTGTCTTCGACTCGGCGTCCGCCCTTTCGGACCACCTTGCGCTCCTCGAGGAGGCCCGGAAGAGGGACCACAGGAAGCTGGGGCCCGAACTGGGCCTGTTCACGACCGGAGGCGAGGGCGGGCCGGGCCTGATCTACTGGCTGCCTGAAGGGACGATCCTCCGCGAGGAGCTGGCGGGCCTCTGGAAGGCCGCTCACAGGAGGATGGGCTACAAGCTGGTGACCACTCCGCACATAGCCCCGGCGGACCTCTGGAGGACATCCGGGCATTGCGACTACTACCGCGACAACATGTACTTCATGCCGGTGGACGACTGCGAGTATGTCCTCAAGCCCATGAACTGCCCGGGCCACATCATCATCTACAGGTCCTCGAAGCGCTCCTACAGGGAGCTCCCGCTCAGGCTGGCGGAACTGGGGACCGTGTACAGATACGAGAAGAGCGGCGTCCTTCACGGGCTCATGAGGGTGCGCGGCTTCACCGTCGACGACGGGCACATCTTCTGCTCCCCGGACCAGATCTCCGACGAGATCAAGGACGTAGTGAGGTTCGCCCTCTACTTCCTCAGGGTCTTCGGGTTCGGGTACGCCCTGGAGCTTTCGCTCTCGGATCCGGCCGACATGGGCCACTATGCAGGCGATGCCGAGCAGTGGCGCACGATAGAGCCCGCGCTCGCACGGGCGCTCGACGAGATGGGCGAGAGCTACCGTTCCGTGAGGGGGGAGGCGGCGTTCTACGGCCCCAAGGTGGACATCAAGCTGAGGGATGCCCTGGGAAGGTTCTGGCAGGGGCCCACCATCCAGTTCGACTTCAACATACCGTCTCGGTTCGATCTGACCTACACGGGCCCGGATGGTGGCGAGCACAGGGTCTACATGGTTCATCGGGCCCTGTTCGGGTCGATGGAGAGGTTCATCGGCAACCTCATCGAGCACTTCGCCGGAGACTTCCCCGGGTGGCTTGCGCCGCTGCAGGTGGTTATCTTACCGATCACCTCGGCGCAGCACGATGCGGCCGTGAGCGTTCTGAGAACGCTCGAAGCCGAGGGCCTGAGGTGTGCAGTCGACAGGCGCAGCGAGACGATAGGCTATCGCATACGCGAGGCCGAGAACCGCAAGGTCCCCTTCATGCTCGTCATCGGCGGGCGGGAGGCGGAATCGGGCTCGGTGGCGCTCCGGCGGCACGGTCAGGGTGACAGAGGCGCGATCCCGGTCGGGGAGGCGCTCGAGTTGATACGCGCGGACTGCAAGAGGCCCGCTCTTCCGGACGGAGGGAAGTTTCAATCAGAGATACCATAAGGGTGAACGGTGAGATCCGCAGCCCGCGGGTCCGTCTCCTGGGGGAGAAAGGCGAGCACATCGGAATCGTGGATCTGGCACAGGCCCTCGACAAGGCGAGCACGGCGCAGCTCGACCTGGTCGAGATCTCCCCATCCGCAGAGCCACCCGTCTGCAGGATCATGGACTACGGGAAGTACCGCTACCAGCTGAACCGCAAGGAGCGGGAGGCTCGCAGGAAGCAGCAGAGCGGCGGGCTGAAGGAGATCAAGTTCCGCCCGAACACGGATCAGCATGACTACGAGTTCAAGATGAGACATGCCAGGGAGTTCCTCGGCGAGAAGCACAAGGTGAAGGCCACCGTGGTCTTCCGCGGGAGGCAGCTGGTCTACAAGGATCAGGGCTTCGAGGTGCTCTCCAGGCTGGCGGGCGACCTGTCCGACATGGCCACCGTCGAGAAGGAGCCCATCCTCGAAGGCAAGCAGGTTTCGATGATACTGTCGCCGATAAGGAAGTAGGAAGCCGCAGATGCCCAAGATGAAGACGCACAGAGGCGCCGCGAGGCGGATCACGAAGACCGCGACCGGCCTCTTCAGGATCCAGCACTCGCACGATGACCACATCTTCACGAAGAAGTCGCGCAAGAGGAAGCGCAATCTGCGCAAGGGCGGGATCGCCTCGGCTGCGGATTCGCGCAAACTCAGGAGACTTCTTCCCTAGCGGAACGGGAGCTGCAGATGACGAGAGTGACCAGCGCAGTTCAGCGCAAGGAGCGCCACAAGGCGAGGCTCAAGGCCGCACGCGGCTTCGTCGGCGGCAGGCACAGGATATACACGGTCGCGGCAGAAGCCTCCCGCAAGGCGATGCAGTACGCCTACCGGGACCGCAGGAACCGCAAGCGCGACTTCAGAGGGCTCTGGATCATCCGCATCAACGCCGCAGTGCGGCAGAACGGCATGACCTACAGCCAGTTCATCAATGGACTGCAGAAGGCCGGCGTATCCCTCGACCGCAAGGTGCTCGCCGACCTGGCGGTCACCGACCCGGGTGCCTTCGGCAGGATCGTAGAGGTCGCCAGGGCGGCCCGGTAGATTCCGATGCCGGCGGCTGACGAACTCGAGAGGTTGACCGAAGCCGTCGACAGGCTGATTGTACGGTTGCACTCCCTGAGGGTGGAGAGGGACAGCCTGGCGGCAAGGGTCCTCGAGTTGGAGGGCGGCGCCGCGGGAAGGGATCCAGGGCCCCAGAGAGACGAGGAGGGTCAGAGACTCCTCAGGTTGTACAGCGCCCGACTGCTCCGCGAGAGGCAGGAGCTGAAGCGCAGGATCGCCGGTGTTCTCGAGAAGCTGGAGAGCGTGCAGCGATAAAGGAGTGATGTGAGCACCCGGCCCGAAACGATAAGGGTCAACATCTACGGTCGGGAATACTCCATAAGAGGGGAAGCGGATCCAGGCTACATCGCCGAGATAGCACACTACCTGGACATGAAGATGCGGCAGATGACGGACAACACGACAGTGCCTTCGACCTCGAAGGTCGCCATCCTCGCCGCCCTCAACATCACGGACGAGCTCTTCCAGCGCGAGCGCAGGATGCGCGAGCTGGAGGACGGCCAGGTCTCGGTCATCACCCGGCTCTCGGAGAGGATCGAGAAGGCTCTGGCCGAGACGTCCGTGCCCCCTCCCTCCTCCTCCAGCCTCGCAGCCGAGGCAGGCTCAGAAGCCCTCGAGCGCATCCGGGCCGAGTAAGTCCCGCGTACATCGGGCGGACTGTCCGGTTAGCCCACGGAATGGTGGCGCCGGCGTCTAGCGCAGGACAGCCGGGGACCATCCTGGAGAAAGCCGCCGTTCCGTTCACATAGATGCACTGCGCCTGGGAATCGGAGCAAGCCATGTCGACGCAGATACTGGTTGCGGCGGCTGTAGCGGTGGTGACCTTCGCGCTGGGCTTCCTGCTCCATCGTCTCCTCGTGCTGAGAGAGACGAGGGGGGCGTCGACGGAGGCCGAGCGCATCCTGGCAGACGCTCGGCGGGAGGCCGACACCCTCCGGAAGGAGGGGATCCTCGAGGGCCGCGAGGTGATAGCCAGGGAGCGGTCCACCTTCGTCGAGGAACAGCAGCGGAGCAGATCGGAGCTGGACCGCAGGGAGACCGAGCTGTCCCGCAGGTCCGAGTACCTCGACCGTGCGAGGGAGAAGGTCGAAAGGCGCGAGGCGGGCCTCGAGGCCCAGGAGACCGGCCTTGCCGAGCGCGAGCAGGCCCTCATAGCCAAGCAGCAGAGGGTGACGAAGCTGATGGAGGAGCAGAACCGTCTCCTCGAACAGATTGCGGGCCTTTCCAGGGACGAGGCCAGGAACCTCCTCCTGTCCAATCTCGAGGAGGAATCGCGCCTCGAGGCGGGCAGGATAACCCGCAGGATCCTCGAAGAAGCCGAGAGGAAGGCCGACGACGAGGCCACGAGGATTCTCGCCACGGCCGTCCAGCGGTGTGCGGCGACCCATGTCGTCGAGAACTGCGTGTCGGTCGTCCAGCTTCCCGGCGAGGAGATGAAGGGCAGGATCATCGGCAGGGAGGGCAGGAACATCCGCGCCTTCGAGACGGCAACGGGAGTCGACGTGATAGTCGACGACACGCCCGAAGCCATCGTCCTCTCCTGCTTCGATCCCGTCAAGCGGGAGATCGCCCGACAGTCGATGGAGAAGCTCATCTCGGACGGCAGGATCCATCCCGGCCGCATCGAGGCCGTCGTGGCACGCATCGAGGCCGAGATGGAGAAGAACATGATGAAGCTGGGCAACGATCTGTGCCTGGAGGCAGACGTCTCCGGAGTACACCCCCAGATCGTGAGGCTCCTCGGCCGCCTCAGGTATCGCAGCAGCTATGGACAGAACATGTTCCAGCACTCGCTCGAGGTGGCCCATGTCTGCGGCCTGATCGCATCCGAGCTCAAACTGGACATGGCAGTCGCCCGCAGGGTGGGTCTGCTGCACGACATCGGCAAGGCGACCGACCAGGAGATGGAGGGCTCACACGCCCTGGTGGGGATGGAGATCGCGCGCAGGTTCGAGGAGACCCCCCTGGTGTGCAACGCCATCGGTGCCCATCACGAGGAGATCGAGCCGGAGTCGCTCTACGCGGTCATCGTCCAGGCCGGCGATGCCGTCAGCAGCGCCAGGCCCGGCGCCAGGCGCGAGACCCTCGAGCTCTACGTGAAGCGCCTGCAGAAGCTCGAGACGATCGCCGACTCGTTCGACGGCGTCAGCAAGTCGTATGCCATCCAGGCCGGACGCGAGCTCAGGATAGCGGTGAAGCCGGAGTCGGTTGACGACGCAGGCGCGGCCGACCTGGCAAGGCTGGTCGCACGCAAGATAGAGTCCGAAGTTGAGTATCCCGGGCAGATAAGGGTGACCGTCGTGCGAGAGGTGAGGGCCTCGGAAACAGCCAGATGAAGATCCTCATGCTGGGGGACATCGTCGGAGCCCCCGGGCGGCGCGCGGTGTGCAGGTTCCTGCAGGGCAGGAGCTACGACTTCGTAGTTGCCAACGGGGAGAACGCCTCGGGGGGAGTGGGGATAACGCCCTCGGATGCCATGCATCTCCTGGACGCGGGCATCTCCGTGCTGACCTCCGGGAACCACATCTGGGCCCACAGGGAGATCATGCCGTGGCTCGAGAAGGGGACGACGTCCCTTCTCCGCCCGGCGAACCTCCCGCCGGGCAACCCCGGCTCCGGCATGTCCCTGTGCAACGCCGCGGGCGTCACGGTGCTTGTGGTCAACCTCCAGGGAAGAGTCTTCATGCAGGAGAGCGACTGCCCTTTCAGGGCCGCGGACAGGATCCTGGCAGGCAGCGAGGCCGCCGTCACGATAGTCGACTTCCACGCTGAGGCGACGAGCGAGAAGGAGGCGATGGGCCGCTATCTCGACGGCAGAGCGACGATCGTGGCCGGCACTCACACCCATGTCCAGACCGCAGACCTGAGGAGGCTGCCCGGAGGGACCCTGTACATGACCGACCTGGGTATGTGCGGCTCGACCGGGGGAGTCATCGGCGTGAGGTTCGAAGAGGTGCGGCAGAGGTTCCTCACTGGCAGGCCGGGAAGGCTCGTGGTGGCCGAAGGCGGGGAAGCGGTCTGCGGCCTGGAAGTCGAGCTGGACTCCTCTCTCGCACCGGCTTCCTGGAGCGTCGTCAGTGAGCGCGTCTGAGTTCGACCCCCTTCTTTCCTCGCTCTCGGCGTCGGCCGAATGGATCGGTTCCGCGCTCGGCTCGGCCGCGCTCATCCAGGGAGGGCCGTCGAGGCTGCCGTCGCTGGCCCTGCACCCTCTCATGGCCGGGGGCAAGAGGATCAGGCCCTTCCTGGTCAGGGCCGCCTGCCTGGCGGGAGGCGGCGATCCCGCCAGGTGCATGCATCCGGCCCTGGCTGTGGAGATGCTCCACACATATTCGCTGATACACGACGATCTGCCGTGCATGGACGACGACGATCTCAGGAGGGGTCTGCCCACTCTGCACAGGCTCCCGGAGGCCGGAGTCGCACAGGCCGTCCTCGCGGGCGACCGGCTGCTGGTCGAAGCCTTCTCGGAGATCCTTCTCTCCCCGTTTCCTCCGGCGCTCGTGGCCTCGATGCTTCTGAGGCTGGCCAGAGCGGCCGGAGCCTGCTTCCTCGTCGGAGGGCAGCACATGGACATGCATCCTCCCGAGGTGCCCGCGCGCCGGTGGATCGAAGAGATGATAAGGGGCAAGACCGCCGCCCTGATAAGGACATCGCTCGAGCTGGGCGCGGTCTGCGGCGGCTTCGCCGGGGAGGTCCTGGAAGAAGTGTCGCGGCTCGGGGACAGGCTCGGCTTCCTTTTCCAGCTCACCGACGACATCCTGGACGCCTGCGGAAACGCTGGCGAGATGGGTAAGTCGGTCGAGAAGGATTCCGCGCTGGGCAAGGCCAACCTGGTGACGGTCACCGGGCTGGATGCCGCCAGAGCCGAGGCCGCCCTGGTGGCCGGGGAGGTCGCGGAGGGATTCGCGGCTCTTCCCGGGACCTGGGGCGATGTCGTCATGCTCGCGAGGTATCTCCCATCGAGGAGGAGCTAGGACTTGTCCGTGCTTGACTCCGTCCGCTCGCCGTCCTCCGTCCGCTCGCTGACGATGGACGACAGGATGCGCCTCGCCGAAGAGGTCCGGGAGAGGATCGTCGAGGTCATCAAGAGGAACGGGGGCCATCTGGCCTCCAGCCTCGGAGTGGTCGAGCTGACCATAGCCCTGCTCTCGATCTACGATCCCGAGGTCGACCGGATCGTCTGGGATGTCGGCCACCAGACCTATCCCTGGAAGCTCCTGACCGACAGGGCGGACCGGTTCGACACGATAAGGACCCCCGGTGGCCTGAGCGGCTTCCCGAAGAGGGAGGAGAGCGTCTGTGACGCCTTCGGGACCGGTCACAGCTCCACTGCCATCAGTGCGGCGCTCGGATTCGCGGTCTCGCGTGACATCAGGGGCGGCCGGGAGCGCGTCGTGGCGATCGTGGGGGACGGAGCGATGACGGGCGGCATGGCACTCGAGGGCCTGAACAACCTGGGCCAACTCCATACCGACATGACGGTCATCCTCAACGACAACGAGATGTCCATCTCGAGGAACGTCGGCGCTCTCCCGGGCCATTTGACCAAGCTCATCACCGACCCCACCTACAACAAGCTGCGCAACGACCTCTGGAATCTCCTCGGGCGCGTTCCCTCGGTCGGTGACAGGATGAGAACGGCCGGCCACATCGCGGGTGCCGCCCTGAAGAAGACACTCGTCCAGTCTCACAACATCTTCGACGACTTCGGAGTGAGATACGTCGGCCCGGTTCCGGGGCACGACCTCCCGACCCTCACGGGAGTCCTCGACAGGGTCTCGCGCCTCGGCGGACCCGTTCTTGTCCATGTCGTGACGAGGAAGGGGAAGGGATACGATCCAGCCGAGTGCGACGCGACCACGTGGCACGGCATCCCCGGCGAATGCGCCCCTCCATCGCCCGGCCGTTCGTTCACCTCGGGATTCTCCTTGGCCATGGTCGACCTGGGTGGACGCGATCCCTCCGTGGTTGCGGTCACCGCCGCGATGAGGGACGGCACCGGGCTGGCCGACTTCGCCTCCAGGTTCCCGAAGAGGTTCTTCGATGTTGGGATCGCCGAACAGCATGCCGTTACCTTCGCCTGCGGCCTCGCCTTCGGAGGCCTGAAGCCGGTGGTTGCCGTCTACAGCACGTTCGCCCAGAGGGCCGTCGATCAGCTCATACACGATGCCGCTCTCCAGAAGGCCCCTGTCGTGATCGCGCTGGACAGGGCGGGCGTCGTCGGCGAGGATGGTCCGACCCATCACGGGATGTTCGACATCGCACTTCTCCGTCCGATACCCAATGTCAGGATCGCTTCTCCGAGGGACTGCGCCATGCTTGCCAGGGTGCTGGAGGCGGCCGTGGATTTCGAGGAAGGGCCGACGGTCATCCGCTATCCCAGGGGATCCGAACCGTCGGGCATCCCGGCTCCCCCCTCCGCGACGGCCCCGGGAGCGGGCCAGGTCATCCGGGAGGGCGCTGACGTGGTCCTCGTGGGCTGCGGCGTCATGGCGGCCGTGTGTCTGGAGGCCGCCGCCCTTCTGGAAGCCGACGGGATCTCGGCGGCGGTCTACGATCCGATCTGGTTGAAGCCGGCGCCGCTCGAGGAGATGGCGAAGCTCGCCCGGAAGTGCGGGAAGGTCGTCTCGGTTGAGGACGGGTCGCTGGCAGGCGGCTTCGGCGAGATGCTCGCGGCGGGGCTCGGCGCCGTCGGATCAGGCGTGCTTGCACTCGGCTTTCCAGACATGTTCCAACCGCACGGCACTCGCCCTGGGCTCCTCGCGGCCGCCGGGCTGGATCCGGAGTCAGTAAGGGCGGCGGTCAGGGAGTTCTGCAGATGAAGATCCGACGCGCCTGCGTCTTCGTGGATGCCTTCAGCGCACCGGGAGGGGAGCTCCTGAACTCCCTCCGGGCGTCGGCGGCCTCTCACGGAGTGGAGCTCTGCGCGTCCAGCTGCTGCGCGGGCGTCCTCACGGGGATGCGGTCCAGCGGGGAGCCCTGTGACGCAGCGATAGTCCTCGGCGGAGACGGGACGATCCTCAGAGGGCTGGACGAGTTCATGGGGCAGGGGCTGCCGGTTGCCGGAATCAACGCCGGCCATCTCGGCTACCTGGCCTCTGCCGAGATGGCGGACCTCGACGAGGCGATGCGCAGGCTGGCCGCCGGGGAGTTCTTCGTCGAGGAGCTGCCGGCGCTCCGTGCCGAGTTTGCCGACGGAAGATCCGTCCTGGCGGTCAACGACATCTGCCTGAACAGGGCCCTGACGGTCGGGATGCTCCACATCGAACTGGGTGCATCGGGCGAAGTCATCGCCAGGATAGCCGGGGATGGCATCGTCGTCAGCACCGCGCTGGGATCGACGGCCTATGCCCTGTCGGCCGGTGGCCCCGTTCTCGATCCCGACCTGCCTGCGATCCTCGTCGTCCCGCTCTGCGCGCATCAGCTCTCCCTCAGGCCGATAGTCTTCCCGGCGTCGGCATGCCTGCGGATCACGGTGAGCCAGGCCCGGGGGGACTCGCCTCTGGTGGTGGCCGACGGGCGCCCCGCCTTCGAGCTCGGGCAGGGGCAGTCCCTCGCGGTCACGCTGGGCCGCGGCGACTTCCGGCTGATAAGGTTCACGCCCGGAGGTTTCTACGCCAGGCTCGGCAGGAAGCTGGGCTGGAGTTCCAGGGGACAGGATGCTGAATAGCCTCAGGCTGAGGAACATCGCCACGATCAGCGACACGCTGCTCGAGCTGGGAGATGGCTTGAACGCGCTCACCGGCGAGACTGGCGCCGGCAAGTCGATCCTCGTCGACGGCCTCCTGCTGGCCCTCGGGGAGAGGGCCGACCATTCGCTGGTGAGACCGGGTGCGCGGACCGCGAGCGTCGAGGCCCTCTTCCTCCTCGGGGGCGGGCAGGAGATGACTGTCAGGCGCGAGATCTCGAGCGCAGGGCGGAGCAGGCTGCTGATAGACGACGAGGTCTTCTCTCTGGAGGACGGCCGCGCCCGGATCGCCGATCTGGTCGACCTCCATACGCAGCGCTCCACTCCTGCCCTCATGAGCCGCAGGTTCCAGCAGGCATGCCTCGACGAGTACGCCGGGGCCACGGCCGTCGCCTCCTCGGTGAGGGACCTGGTCAGGGAACTGCAGGGGATCGAGGGCAGGATGGTCGAGCTGCGCCGGGAGCTGGATTCGGGTTCGCCCGCTCTGGAGATGTTGATGCACGAGGAGAAGCTCCTCGGAGAGCTCGGAGCGTCGCGCGACGAATATGGCGACCTGCTGGAGAGGCGCAGGCTGCTGGAGAAGGCGGAGGCCGTCGACAGGCTGTTCGGCCATGCCCTGGCGGTGCTCAGCGGGGAGGAGGGCGGTCTCCTCACCGCGATCTCCGCCCTGAGGTCCTTCCTCATGAAGTCCGGCGAGGACGCGGGCGATATCCCCGACCTCCTGGAGACTGCGGGGATCGCTCTCAGAGAAGCCTCGTCCAGGTGCTCCGCAAGGCTGTCGAGCATCGAAGGCGCTCCGTGGATGCTGGAGCAGATCGACGAGAGGCTGGACAGGTATGCAAGGCTCCTCGGCAGGTACGGGGGCGACATCGACAGGCTCCTCGCCAGGATGCAGGAGGTCTCCGCAGCGATAGAGGAGAGGGCTTCGACGGAGCGGAAGCTGGAGGAGATGGCCGGGGAGAGGGAGAAGGTCCTCCGGACGCTGACGGTCTCCGTCCCGGAGCTCACCGGACTTCGCCTCCGAGGCAGGGAGCCGCTGGTCTGTTCCGTCTCCTCCGAGCTGGCCAGGCTGGGCATGCCCGATGCGGTCTTCGCGGTCGAGTTCCGCGAAGCGCCCGGGGAGAGGTCCGTCCGCGCAGGTGACCTTCGGGTCTGCTCAGACGGGGCCGAGCTGCCCGAGTTCGTGTTCAGCGCCAATCCGGGGCTTCCCCCTGGGCCGATCTCCTCCGTGGCCAGCGGCGGTGAGCTCTCCAGGCTCAGCCTTGCCATCAGGCTTGCCCTCTCGGACTCCTCCGGCAATGCGACTCTCGTCTTCGACGAGATAGACAGCGGAGTAGGAGGAGAGACGGCGGGACTGCTCGCGGACTCGCTCTCGAGGGCCTCGCTCGGGAGGCAGACGGTGGTCATCACGCATCTCCCCCAGATAGCCAGCAGGGCGCTTCACCATCTGGCGGTCAGCAAGACCGTCGACTCGGGGATGCCCGTGACTTCGGTCCGCCCTCTCGAGGGCGAGTCGAGGATCGAGGAGATAGCCCGCATGCTGGGCGGCGGAAGCGCCGCGGTCGAGCACGCCAGGTCCATGCTCGAAAAGGCCGGTCCGGAGAGGTGATCGGACCCTTCCTGAACCTGCCCAACTCGCTGAGCCTCTCGAGGGTGCCCCTCTCCATGCTCGCAGGCTTCCTGCTCCTCTCGCATCTGAGGTATGCATCGGCGGCGATGGCCCTTGCCGCGATACTGACGGACTGGCTCGACGGCTTCCTCGCCAGGAGGACCGGTTCCGAGACCGCCTGGGGCCGTGTGCTCGATCCGCTGGCCGACAAGCTGGGCTTCGCCGCATTCGGGACATGCCTGGCCATCACCGGCAGGATTCCCGTCTGGCTCCTGATAGCGCTGGTCTCGCGCGATCTGCTGATCCTGGGAGGGGCCTCGGCGCTGATCCGCAGAGTGGACTCGCCTCCGGGATCCAACCTGGCCGGGAAGCTGTCCACCGCAGTGATGGCAGCCTACATGACAAGGCAGGTCCTCGTCTCCACGCCATCCCGGGGCATACTGCTGGGCCTCGACTGGCTCGGGCTCGCCGCCGCCGTCTTTTCGCTGGCGGGGCTCGTCTCCTACATGCCGCGGCTAATGCACAGGAGGGCCGTCCTGTGAGGCTCTCCAGGCTCGAGATACTCGGGTTCAAGTCTTTCGCCGATCCGGTGGAGCTGGCCTTTCCCACCGGGATAACCGCGATCATCGGGCCGAACGGGTGCGGCAAGAGCAATGTGGCCGACGCTCTTCGCTGGGTTCTCGGCAACTCCAATCCCAGACAGCTGAGAGTCGAGCGGATGGAGGAGGTCATCTTCTCGGGCAGCTCCGGCCGCAAGCCCCTTGGAATGGCCGAGGTCAGGGCCGTCTTCGACAACGAGGACAGGGCCCTGCCGGTGGAGTTCTCCGAGGTCGCCATCTCCAGGCGCTTCTTCCGGTCGGGCGATGGCGAGTACTCCATCAACGGCAGCCACTGCCGGCTGATGGACGTCACGGACCTGATAGCGGACGTCGGTCTCGCGAGCAACGGGTACTGGATACTCGAGGCCGACATGGTCAAGACACTGCTCTCCCCGAAGCCGGAGGACCGGCGCTTCCTGTTCGACGAAGCCTCGGGGATAGTGAGGTACAAGATCCAGCGTCACCGCGCGGAGCTCAAGCTCGCCGCGGCGGCCGCCGACCTCGAGAGGCTCGATGACGTACTGAGCGAAGTCCGCAGGAACACCGAAGCTCTGAAGAGGCAGGCCGCGCTGCTACAGAGGTACGAGAAGGCGGCGAAGAGCGTCGCGGCGATAGACGCCCTGCTCGAATCCCGGGAGCGGGCCTCAGTGGAGTCTGCGCTGTCGGGCCTGCGCGAACAGCTGAGACAACTGCTGGCCGCCGAGCAGGACATGGGCGCCGAGCTCTCCGCGGTCTCGGCAAGGCACGCAGCCTCGAAGCTGGAGCTGGAAAGGGCCCAGACGAGGCTGGACGAAGCGCATGCGCGCTGCTCGTCCCTCGAGAAGGAGCGGTCGGACGCGGAGAGGGATCTGGCGGTCGCCGACGAGAAGTCGAGGAGCCTGACGGAGCAGAAGGAGGACCTCGCCGCGAGGTCCTCGGAGGCGCGCGCCCGGGCGGCCGCCATGATGGAGTCGGCCGGGAGGAGCAGGGCCCTCTTCGAGGAACTTGCGAAGGAGGTGGACTCCGGCAGGACGGCCCTGGCCCGTCTCACCGAGGCTGTCTCGGAGGCTGCCGCCGGGCTGGCGGATGCCAGGAAGCGGGCGGACGAGGCAAGACACTCGCTCTCGTCGGCCAGGGCGGTCGTCGAAGGCCTCAGGGCGTCCCTGTCGAGCGCGCGCGCTGGAAGGGCGGAGGCGGCGGACAGACTGGCGGAGGGTAGGGCCGCGACCGGCATCCTGCGGTCGGAGATGGAGAGGCTAGAGTCGGAGCTGACGGAGTCGGCCGCAGTTTCGCGGTCGGCGGATGCTCAGGCGGCCTCGGCCGGGAAGAGACTCGAAGCAGCCGCGTCCGCCCGCGCTTCGGCACAATCGGTCCACTCCGGGAGATCCTCGGAGCTTGCTGGCGCACAGGCGTCCTGGGCGCTGGCCTCTTCGAGGGTCGCCGGCCTGGAGTCGGGATCTCCCGAGGCCGCTTCGGACGCGCTCTCGGCTCTCCTTTCTCCTCCGGAGGGATGCGCGAGGGCTCTGGAGGCGTTCCTCGATGCCTTCCAGGAAGCAACTCCCGTCGAGCCCGGTCGAGTCGAGGGGGAACGGGGCAGGAGGGTCCTCATCCCCGTGCCCTCCCCCCCGCCTGGCCTGCCGGCCGGGGCGAAGCTCCTCTCCTCCCTGTTCGAGACCGTCCCGCGTGGTCTGGAGGGGCTGCTGTCCAGCTGCATCCTCGCCCCTGACAGGGAGAGCGCCGAAAGGTGGCTTCTCGAAGGCTCCAGGCTCCCGATAGTCACTCCCGGGGGCGACCTGTTCCGGCCCGAGGGGCTCGCCCGGCTGGGGGTGCCCGAGGAGGGGGCCGGCCCTCTCGCGAGGAAGGCTCTTCTCGAGGAGGCGAGGCTCGTCCTCGGGAGCGCCGGGAAGGCCCTGTCTGCATGCCAGGCCTCGGAAGCGGAGTCCCGCAAGGCGCTGGCGAAGGCGGTCACGGCCGAGGAGAAGGCCAGGGATGAGCTCGCAGGGGCTCTCCGGAAGTCGGCTTCCGCGGAGGCTGAGGCTTCCTCCCTCATATCCGCGCGAGAGAGGACGGGCATGGCCCTCGCGGATCTGGAGAGGTCCATACCCTTGCTGGAGGAGGAGCTCAGGGCTCACGACGAGTCGGATCTCCAAGGGAGGATCGAGGAGGCTGAAGCCTCCGAGGGCAGAGCGCTCGGCGCAGTCGATGACTGCTCGTCGGTCGTCCAGGAGCGGCAGGAGCTTCACAACTCACGCCTGCGCGAGGAGGCCGGGGCTGCGGGGAACCTCAGGCTTCTGGAGGCCAGGATGGAGGGCGCCGCGGCTTCCGCGAGCCAGGCGGCCGCCTCGGCCCGATCCTCTCTCGAGGAGGCGGACTCCCTCGGGGAGCGGGCAGCCGCGGTGGAGAAGGGGATGGAGGAGCTGAGAGCAGCCTCCGAGGCCGTCAGCAAGAGGATCGGCGCATTGGGGGCCGAGCTCGCCGAGGCACACGGGAACAGATCCTCTGCGGCATCCGCGCGGGCTGCCAGGCTCGAGGAGAGCACGGCACTGGAATCTCGCGTCTCCCATCTCAGGGAGAGCCTCGCAGAACTCAGGGAGAAGAGGGCAGGGCTCTCGTCCGAGGCTGCCATGTCGGAGGAAAGGCTGAAGAGGCCTTTCGACGAGAGCGCACTGCCGCCCGAGGGGAGCCGCCTCGCCGCCCTGGACGACGATCAGCTCCGGAGGGAGCGCGCCAGAACGGCTTCGGAGAGAGAGGGCCTCGGACCCGTGAACATGCTGGCCACACAGGAGTACTACGAGGCCCGGCAGAGGATGGAGTTCCTCGAGACCCAGAGGCAGGATCTGCTCCATGCGAGGCAGTCCCTGCTTCAGGCCATCGGCGAGATCAACGCCACTGCGGCCGTCAGGTTCAGGGAGACCTTCGAGTCCGTGAGGACGAACTTCAGGGATCTGTTTTCGAGGCTCTTCGAGGGCGGAGAGGCAGACATCCAGTTCATCGAGAGCGCGGATCCGCTGGAGGGCGGTGTAGCCATCTCCGCGCGCCCGAGGGGGAAGAAGCTGGAGACGCTCGCGGCCCTGTCCGGCGGTGAGCGGGCCATGACCGCGGTGGCGCTCCTGTTCGCCCTGTACCTGGTCAAGCCTTCTCCCTTCTGCGTACTGGACGAGCTGGACGCGCCCCTGGACGATGCCAACGTGGACAGGTTCATCGACCTGCTCGAGAGCTTCTCTGCGTCGACGCAGTTCATCGTGATAACACACAACAGGCGCACCATGGAGGCCGCGGACAGGCTCTTCGGCGTGACGATGGCCGAGGAGGGGGTCTCCACGCAGGCTTCGGTCTCTCTGGAGGCGATGGCGGAAGGCGCCGAGTGAGGATCTTCCACAGGCTCTTCGCGGGAGGATCTCTCCCGGAGTCGCTCTCGAGGGCCTTGTCCCGCCCCGGCGCCGGCCTCGAGACTCTCTCGACGGTCGAGCAGACGCTGATCGAGGCCGATCTCGGATGCGATCTGACCGACCGCATACTGGACGGATTGCGGGAGGGGCGGATCTCCGCGGATCACTGGCGCAGGGATGTGGCCGACATCCTCCTGGCCGGACTGCCCGCCAGGAGGGCCCCGCTGGAGCCTCCTCCGGTGCCTCTGGTCTCGATGTTCATAGGCGTGAACGGCTCCGGCAAGACGACAACGATCGCGAGGCTCGGGTGGAGGGCACGGGGTGCGGGATCCAGGCCGCTCCTCTCCTGTGCCGACACATTCAGGGCGGCAGCCTCCGAACAGCTCGCGCTCTGGGGGGAGAGACTGGGACTGGAAGTCTTCTGCGGCAGGCCGGGCGCCGACCCCGGATCCGTGGCCTACGACTCGATCTGCAGGGCCAGATCTGCCGGCCACGATCGGGTGCTCATCGACACGGCGGGCAGGCTCCCGAACAAGGCCGGCCTGCTGGATGAACTCGCGAAGGTGCGCAGGGTGTGCGGCAAGGCGATGGAGGGCGCGCCCCACGAGATCATGCTGGTCCTCGACGCGTCGGTAGGCCAGAACGCGCTCTCCCAGGGGCGGCGCTTCGCCGGGGCCCTTCCCCTGACCGGCCTGGTCCTGACCAAGCTCGACGGCACCGCGCGCGGCGGCTCCGTGCTCGCCCTCTCATCGAGCCTCGGAGTGCCGATCGAGTTCGTGGGGACTGGCGAAGCGGAAGACGACATGATCCCTTTCGACGCCGGGGAGTTCGTTTCCGCCATCCTCGAGGGACCGGGGGACTGAGGTGCTCCTGATATCCGGGGTGACCAAGAGCTATGGGAGAACGAAGGCGGTCGATCGTCTGTCCCTCCGGGTCGGCCCGGGGGAGGTCTTCGGTCTCCTCGGACCGAACGGCGCCGGCAAGACCACTACGCTCAAGATGATCTCCGGGCTGGTCTTCCCGGATTCCGGGACCATCGAGGTAGCAGGCGTGGACACGATCACCAGGCCGGACGAAGCCCGCTCGCGGATCGCCTTCGTGCCCGACCAGCCCACGCTCTACCCGAAACTGACAGGACGGGAGTTCCTCCGCTTCATGGGGAGGGCACGCGCCCTGCCCCCACGGGAGGTCGGTGAGAGGATCGACTTCTGCGAGAGGCTGTTCGAGATGGAGGGGTGGATAGACATCAGGGCGGAGGCCTATTCGCACGGGATGACCCAGAGGGTCGCCCTTTCCGCCGCTTTCCTGTCCAAACCTTCGCTCTATGTCATCGACGAGCCGCTGGTCGGGCTGGATCCTGCCGCCGCGGGGACCTTTGCAAGGATGATCAGGGCCGCCGCCGACGGGGGCGCGTCGGCAATCATCTCCTCTCACACCCTCTCGGCCATCCTGAAGCTGTGCGACCGGCTGGGAGTCATCCACGAGGGGAGGCTGGCGGCTGTGTTCGAGGCGCGGTCGCTCTCCGAGGCCGATCTGGAAGCCGCCTATTTCGGCATAACCGGAACCAGTCCGGCCGAGGCGGGGAGCTACTTCTCGGGCTGACCGCGGCACGGCGACATCGGAGCCGCGGCTGCAGTGCAGCCCCCTGGCTCCGGCCCCCGGGCGGTGATCCAGTGCTCCCTGGACCTTTGCACGACCTCGATCCCCTCAGGCATGTTCGGATGTAACGCCGGCTGCTGCGCGGGCGTCCTTTCGTCAGGGAAACCAGCGAAAGGGGAGTGCAATGGAAGCCATCCTGGTGCCGATAGTGGGGATCGTGGTGAGCATAGGCGGGCCGATCGCCCTGGTGATCGTCATCCTGGCCAACAAGCACCGCGAAGAGCTCGCCAGGTACGAGACTATCAGAAGGGCCGTCGAGTCCGGGCGGCCGACGGCCGAGGTGGAACAGATGCTTCGTGCTTCCGGGGCCAACCCGCCCAGCCCGAACAGATCCCTGCGCACCGGGATAATCCTGTTCGGGATCGGCATCGGCCTCGGGCTTATAGCAGTCCTCGTCGGTGAGCCTGATGCGTTTGCCGGAATGGGATTCCTCTGCGCCCTGGGCGCGGCGTTCATAGTCATCTGGCTCTTCGTCGACAGGAAAAAGCGTCCTGCCGATGCGGCCTGATCTCTCTGCGACCGTCGACCGGGCGCGAAGGGGAGACATGGGCGCTTTCACTGATCTGGTGAGGTCGCACTCGGGCCTCGTCTACGGGATCGCTCGCAGGATGGTCCGCGACGCCCACTTGGCCGAGGACATCAGCCAGGAGGTCTTCTTGAAGGCCTGGTTGGGCATCGGCCTCCTGAGGGAGAGTGCGAGCTTCACGTCGTGGCTCGCGTCGATCGCCAACAGGGCTTCGCTGGACTTCCTGCGGAGATCCAGACCCGAGGACCCGGTCGGCGAGGAGGCGGACGAGATTCCGGCACGGCCGGCGGAAGTGCCCGATCAGGGATCGAAGCTCGTCGAGGAAGCCCTGTCGCTGCTTGGCGAGCGTGACCGGCTCCTGCTGACCCTGTTCTACTACAAGGATCTCAGGGCCTCGGAGGTGGCCGGGGTCACGGGGATACCCGAGGGCAGCGTTCGAGTGTACGTTCATCGTGCAAGAAGACGCTTGAGGAGCCTGCTCGAAGGAAGAGAAGATGAACTTCTGCAATCGAACTGAAGAGGTGCTCGCGTTCGTGCTCGGCACGATGGATCAGGCGGGCCGGGCATCCTTCGAGAGTCACCTCGCCACGTGTCCCGTCTGCTCGAGGGAGCTTGCGATCGAGCAGCGGATCGATAGGGCCCTGGCGGCGCCCGTCGAAGCGCCGCAGGAGCTCGGGGAGAGGCTCGGCGAAGCCCTCGCCGTCCTGGCGAAGCCTGCCGGGTCGCGACTCCACACGCCCAGGATCCTCTCCTGGATCGCGGCAGCCGCTGTCCTGACGGTCCTAGGATGGATGATCTCCGTCCGGCTCCTGGAGGGAGTCCTGCCCCCGGGTGCCATGGGGCAGCTGGCCGGTGTGCTCACCCGGCTGACCTCGTCCGCGGGTGCGAACCTCGGCACCCTGATAGCGGCCGGCAGCCTGACGGCTGCGGCCGTGGCGATAGCCTCGCTCCTGCCCGGCGAGTAGCAGGCGCTGTCGGAGGGTGCCGTCGCAGGCGATCCGGAGGGGCATGGCATCTCGGCCCGAAGCAGTACGCCCGCGCCTGATCGTCAGCAAGTGCCTCGGTTTCGAGGCCTGCCGATACGACGGCTCGATCCTGAGCGACCGGTTCATCGAGAGGTTGCGGGAGCATGTCGAGTTCCTCCAGGTCTGCCCCGAGGTCGGCATGGGCCTGGGAGTGCCGCGAGAGCCGGTCGGACTCGTCGGGGCTGTCCGGGCCCCGCGGATGATCCAGACGGCGAGTGGAGTTGACCTCACCGAACGGATGGTCTCCTTCTCGGAGGGCTTCCTGAGAGGGCTGCCGGAGATAGATGGGGCCCTAATGAAGTCCAGGTCGCCCTCCTGCGGGAAGGGCGACGTGCCGGTCCACGGGCCGCACGGATCCGCAGATCGCACACGGACGGGCTGGGGTCTCTTCTCGGCAGCTGTCGCACGCTGTCACCGGGACATTCCGGTGGAGTCGGAGGCGAGGCTCCTCGACTCCGGGACAAGGGAGCACTTCCTCGCCAGGGTCTTTGCCTCCGCCCGGTTCAGAGCCGCGGCTGCGTCCTGCCGCGCTTCGCGCAGGAAGGGACCTCTGGTGGATTTCCACTCTGCGATGAAGCTCCAGCTCATGACGATGGACAGGGAGGCGGAGAGGAGGCTGGGCAGGCTCGTTGCATCTTCCGCTCCCGTGCATGGACTGCTGGAGGAGTACCGGGCCGGGCTCCACGAAGCCATGAGCAGGCCGCCGCGGACAGGTGCGACGGTCGATGCGCTCCTGCACGCCCTCGGTTTCTTCGACGGGAAGCCTTCCGAGGCCGGGAGGGCGGGCTTCCTCGAATCGGTGGAAGGGTTCAGGACCGGGAGGCTGCCGCTGAGTGCCTGCCTATCCATCCTGAGAGAGTGGCTTGCGAGATGGAGGAGCGACTGGCTTGCGGCGCAGTTCTTCCTCGCGCCCTATCCCGACGGGCTCTCGGACCTGTCGGATCGGGACCGGGGACAGGCATCTTCCGCGCCCGCGGTGAGGCGGGTCGACAGGAGGTCAGGATGAAGGAGGGCTTCGTTTCGGCAGCGCCCACGGAAATCGACGGGAACGTGTTCAGACTCATCGCGGAAGAGTGGATGCTGGTGACTGCGGGCGACTTCCAGTCGTGGAACACGATGACGGCCTCATGGGGCGCTCTCGGAGAGCTGTGGAACAAGAAGGTGTGCTTCGCATTCGTGCGCCCTCAGCGCTACACGCGCGGATTCATGGATGCCGCCACCAGATTCACGCTGAGCTTCTTCCCCGAGGAGAGCAGGGAGGCTCTGGAGTTCTGCGGGAGTCACTCGGGAAGGGACTTCGACAAGGCCGAAGCCACCGGCCTGACGCCCTTCGAGCCCGCTCCCGGGACAGTCTCCTTCGCACAGGCCAGGCTGATCGTCGTCGCCAGGAAGATCTACACCCACGACATCGACCCGGGCGGGTTCCTGGATCAGGACATAGCCGACTGCTACCATTCGGGCGACTACCACAGGATGTACGTCGGGGAGATCCAGGCGGTGATGAGGAAGGCCTGAGCCCGAGGGGGCCCGGCTCAGTCCTCTCTGGCGACGTGCCTCCGAAGCTCGTTCAACTCGCGGAAGTGGCGCCGCTCCTGGTCTATGATGCCCAGGATCTCCTTCTTCTGCGGTCCGGGCACCGAGCTCGTGACCTCGGTGTAGAAGAAGATGCTGTCCATCTCACGCCTTATCGCGAAATCGATCGCGGAGACCAGGTCCGTCAGGTGGCTCCTCTCGTCTGCCAGCCTGGTCCTGGAGAAGATCCGCGCGAGGGCATCCAGGTCGCGCGAAGAGGGGGAGTCGTACCCGGGGAAGCTGAAGTCCGGCGTCTCCCGGCTCTGCCTCTCGAAGGAGCTCCTGTGGTCGGCCTCCTCGGCTGCGAGGAACGAGAAGAACTCCCGAAGGCTCTCGTCACCGGAGTGGGCTTCTGCGAGGGACCTGTACAGCTCCTCCCCTGCGGCCTCCATTCTGGCGGCCGCTTCGAACACCTGCCTGGACTGGGTCGTCACCTTCCTCCCCCGTTCTCGATGTCCCCGTCGCCGATAGTGTACGCGGCCGGCATCTGGGGGGTCCACATCACGTTGGGAGCGACGGGATAGACAGGTGCAACCGCACCGAGGTCGCTGAGCGCGTATGCCATGTCCTCCAGCATGCCGTACGGGGCCGCGAAGAGGAGCTCGGTGTTCTGCGTTCCTCCGAACCTCCGGTCCCCCGCACAGGGGAATCCCACTATCGGACGGCCCGTCGACTTGACGAAGCCTATCGCAGAGCAGACGGCGGCTTCGGCTACCGTCGCCGCCTCCACCTTCTCGCCCGTCCTGTATACGCATGCGTGGATCAGGCGCATGACCTGGGCAGGGTTGGCATAGAAGATCACTGCGTCGGGCACGATCCCGCCCGCATCGCGCAGCGGGGAGAGCAGGATGGCGTCGAAGGCCCGCCCGGAGTCCCCTATCTTGAAGGTGTTCTCGAAGAACCTCTTCCCCGCCTCCGCGTTCTCCACGTAGCGGCCGACGGCGGCGGTGCCGTTCCGGAACGCCTCGGGAGTCCCTATCAGTCCGGTGCAGGCAGCACCTATCGAACAGACCATTCTCTCCGGGACTCCGGAAGCAGTCCTGCCCTGGTGCCGCGCCATGGATATCAGCTGGCAGATGTTGAGCTTGAAGGGCAGGGGCTTCTTCGGCAGATCGGAGGCCGATTCGTAGAGCCTGACGGCCACCGGATCGGTCTCCAGTCTCAGGGCCTGCATGAAGAAGTCCGACAGCTCTCGGCAGTCCATGTATCCTTCCTTCCCTCTCATGTCGTCATGGATTCAGGCCCGAATATAGTCCTGCTCCCGGGGCTTGACCGTCCCGCCCCGCGGAGTTTGTTTCCATTGCCGAGAACGACGATGCGGGCCGGAGGTTCCCCTCCGGTCCGGAGAAGCCCCTGGAGGGGACGATGGACCTGAGCACCAGGCCGCTTTCGGGGATGAGGCAGCTCTACCCCGCCGACATGAGGATCGAGAACTGCATCGTGGAGAAGATCCGCCTTGCCGGAGCCGCGTACGGGTTCGAGGAGTATGACGCGCCGACCCTGGAGCCGGTCGAGCTCTTCCTGGCGAAGTCGGGCTCGGAACTCGTTCTGGAGCAGAGCTACCGCTTCACGGACAGGGGCGGCAGGAACCTGGTCATGAGGCCGGAGCTCACTCCGAGCCTGGCCCGGATGATCGCTTCGGGCCAGGACATCGCTGTTCCGGTGAGATGGATGTCCTTTCCCATCTGTTTCAGATACGAGAGGCCGCAGAGGGGGCGGGTGAGGGAGTTCCGCCAGTTCAACTGCGACATCCTGGGTGTTCGCGACGAGTCGGCCGATGTAGAGGTGATCCTGGTGCTCGACAGGATCGTCAGATCGTTCGGCGCCTGCGAGGGCACGTGGGCCATCCGTCTCAGCAACAGGGAGCTTGCGTCCGAGCTGCTCGCCGCCCTGGGCGTGCCCGCATCCAGTCATCAGGATGCGTTTGCGGTCATCGACAGGAAGTCGAAACTGCCGCCGGAGGAGTGGTCGGCCTGGGGTGTCGAGAAACTGGGGACGGGCTTCGGAGCAGTGGAGCGCCTGACCGAATGCACCGGACTGGACGACCCGATCCTCGATTCCATGCTGGGGGCGAGCCGGTCCCTGGGGTCGATGAGGGCCCTGGTCGGAACCCTTCGCGAAGCCGGACTGTCGAGCGTGACCTTCGATCCATGCATCGTGAGGGGCCTCGACTACTACACCGGGACCGTCTTCGAACTCACGGACACGGGCGGGGCGAACCGGCGTGCCATCTGCGGCGGAGGGAGGTACGACAACCTGGTCGGGCTCTTCGGGGGCAGGCCGATGACAGGAGTCGGCTTCGGCCTGGGGATCCTGACTCTGAGGCTCTTTCTGGAGACCTACGGGCTCCTCCCGGCGGAGCTGTCCTCCAGACGCCCCCCCGATGTCTACGTGGCCGTCTTCTCGCCCGCCGAGAGGGATACCGCCTTCAGGGCCGCCGAGGTCATGAGGTCCTCGGGCCTCACCGTGGAGATGGACCTCGAGTGCAGGAGCCTGGGCCGCCAGTTCGGGACCGCATCGAAGATCGGTGCGCGGTTCGTGGCGGTGATAGGGCCCCAGGAGGTCTCCTCGGGCTCGGTCTCGCTCAGGGACATGAGGACGGCCGTCCAGCGGACGATGTCGACTGCCGAGGCGGTTCGGGCGATTGAGTCCGGGAACGCTGACTGAGCGCAGGCTCCCCCTCAACGTCCCCGAGGCCTCGGTCTGGGCTCTGCTGCTGCTCGTCTCGGGAGTCCTCTCGGCGGCCCTGGCGGTCCCCGGCCGGTTCGATCCGTCGGGATTGGTGGCGATCCTCGCATCGGCCGGCTTCTACTTCAACTCCGAGACGATTCCCAGGCAATTCCCCCTGCCGCTGAAGCTCTACGGAGCCCTCGCGGCGGGCGCCCTGCTGGCGCTGCTGGCCCTCGCGTCCAGGACGGTCCCGCTCCTCCTCCCGCTGTCGGCCCTCGCGGGCCTGTCATGCCTTCTCGTATGGGGCAGCCTGGTGCTGATCGAACGGGGGAGGTTCACGCTGAGGATGTTCAGGTCGCTGTGCGTCCTCATCCTCCTCGGGAGCGGACTGGAGGCTGCGGGCGCCGGCGACGTGCTCCTGAGGATAGGCCCCGGGAACATACGGGGCGTCCCTTCCCTCGACATCCCGATGATCCTGATAACGCTCGTGGCGGTCTTCAACGGACTTCGAGCGAGATGGGTGCACTACCTCGACCTCAAGGGGAAGCTGATCTGCCTCGCAGGCTGCATCCTCGCGATAACGGTCTTCAGGTCGGCCGAGACCTCCTTCCGCATGCTGACAGGGACTTCCCCCGCCATGGCCACCCTCTGCCTCTACTCGAGCTACTCGCTCCTCGTCAGCTCGGTGGTGGCCCTCCTGCTCCTGCTCGTGAGCCTGCCCTCGGCCAGGCTGGTCGACAGGCGGGCCAGGGAGCTGACAAGCCTGCAGGAGATGGGTGCCGTCGTACTCGAATCGACTGACGAGAAGGGCATCTGCACCAAGGCCGCCAGCCTGTGCAGGGAACTGACCGGAGCCGACTGCGCCTGGGTCGAGATCGAGGGACGGGACGGCTCCACGAAGATCTCGGCAGGCTCGGGCGCCGCGATCGAACCCGGGTCGCCCGGCACCGGGCTGGGTCGATGGGTGTCGGAGAGGTACCCCTCCTCCAGGGGCGCAGTTGTCCTCAGCAGCGTTCCGCGAGGCTTTCCGCACGCGTCCGCGGCGGCCCTCGGCCTGAAGGTCGGCTCCCTCGCGGCAGCCCGCCTCGAGGCGGGGGGCGCCAGGATGGGGAGCCTCCTCGCCTCGAAGTCGGCGAGGTTCGGGTTCATGGACGAGTCGAGGCCGGTGTTCGAGGCATTCTCGTCACAGGTCACGGCTGCTCTGCGCAACGCCAGGCTCCTCGAGCAGGGGCTGGAGAGACAGCGCTACGTCGAGGAGATGGCCCTCGCCAGGTCGATCCAGCAGGGCCTTCTGCCCAAGAGCCCGCCCGGTGTGGATGGACTCGACCTTGCCGGAACCAACAGGGCGAGCACGGAGGTAGGGGGCGACTACTTCGATCTGGTGGGCGGAGGAAGCTCCCTGCTCACCTTTGCAGTCGCCGATGTCGCGGGCAAGGGGGCTCCGGCGGCCATACTGATGGCAGCTGTCCAGGCAGGGCTCCATGCACTCCTCACCGAGCAGCCGGATCCGACGGCAATAGCGGTGAGACTCAACAGGCTTCTCTGCAGGAGGTCGCCCGACGACAGGTTCGTGACCTTCTTCCTCGGCGTCATCGACCCGGCGACAGGCCGGTTCCGCTACTGCAACGCCGGTCACGAGCCACCTCTGCTCGTCCGCCGATCCGGCACAGTGGAGGAACTGGACAGGGGCGGTCTTGTTATGGGTATACTGGAGGATGCGCCCTACGAATCCGGCGAAGGGCGCATGGAACCCGGGGACATGCTGGTCCTGTACACCGATGGAATCACCGAGACCCCGATGGAGGGTGACGGCCCCGAGTTCGGGAGGGACCGCCTCGCAAGGTGTGCCGCCGAGTCTCTAGGCCTGCCCGCCGAAGAGGTCCTGTCCAGGATACTGCGCCGTGTCGGCGAATACAGGGGCGAGGCAAGCCAGCACGACGATCTGACCCTTGTCGTCATCGGAAGGCCGTCCCGGCAGGGGCGGGGAACGGAGGAGTGATGGAACTGATCGGATCGAAGACCGAGACATGTCTGATGAAGGCCTTCGCAGGGGAGTCGCAGGCCAGGAACCGCTACACCTATTTCGCGTCCGTGGCCCGGAAGGAGGGCTACGAGCACATCGCTGCCGTGTTCGAGGAGACGGCGGCCCAGGAGAAGGAGCACGCGAAGAGGTTCTTCAACTTCATGAAGGGCGGCGAGGTCCAGATCACCGCGTCCTTCCCGGCCGGACCGTCTGGGACGACCCTCGAGAACCTGCGTGCCGCGGCCCTCGGGGAGATGCACGAGTACACCGAGATGTATCCCTCGTTCGTGAAGATCGCGATGGACGAGGGATTCAACGCAGTGGCGAGGGTCTTCGAGGCGATAGGGAAGGCCGAGACGTTCCACGGCCATCGCTACACGATGCTCGCGGACTCGCTGGAGAAGGGGGAGATCTTCCACAGCGGGAGCCCGGTCACCTGGCGCTGCAGGAACTGCGGCTACATCCACGAGGGGACGGAGCCTCCCCAGAGCTGCCCAGCGTGCGCCCATCCGACGGCCTACTTCGAAGTGCTGAAGTAGGGATTCGCAGCGGCCCCTGGCGAGGTCAGTATTCGACCGTACGGACTTCAGGGTCCGGGAAGGGGGTTGCGAGATGGCCGAACTCCACGGTGTCTACAAGTGCGAGATGTGCGGGAACGTGGTGGAGGTCCTTTCTGCGGGCGAGGGTGAGCTGGTCTGCTGCGGCCAGCCCATGAAGCTCCTTGCGGAGCAGACTGCCGACTCGGCGAAGGAGAAGCACGTACCGATCGTCGAGAGGGTCGAAGGCGGCTACAGGGTCAAGGTGGGGAGCGTGCCGCATCCCATGCTGGAGGCGCACTACATCAACTGGATAGAGTTGCGGGCCGACGGAAGCGTGTGCAGAAAGTTCCTCGCGCCCGGCATGGAGCCGGCCGCGTTCTTCCCCTGTGCCGAGGCGAAGGTCCTCGGCGCGCGCGAGTACTGCAACATCCACGGCCTGTGGAAGGGATGACATGATCGACAGGAAGATGCTCAAGGCCCTCAACGGGCAGATCAACGCCGAACTGTACTCCTGGTACCTGTACATGTCCATGTCGGCCTGGTTCGAGACTGTCAACCTGCACGGCTTCGCCCACTGGATGAGGTTGCAGAGCCGGGAAGAGATGTCCCACGCCATGAAGATCTACGACTTCGTGATAGCAAGGGGCGGCAAGGCCGAGCTGGCGGCGATCGACAAGCCGGACGCGGTCTGGACGACACCGCTTGCTGCCTTCCAGGCGGCCTACAAGCACGAGGTGTTCATCACCTCCAGCATCTACAAGCTGGTGGAGACGGCTGGCCCGCTGGGCGACCATGCCACTTCGAGCTTCCTCAAGTGGTTCGTGGACGAACAGGTCGAGGAGGAGGCCAACGCCGACGCCATCGTGCAGAAGCTGCTCATGGCCGGCGACAACATGGGTGCCCTGATGATCATCGACAGGGAGCTGGCTTCGAGGAGCTAGCCGGAGCCAGACCGGACAACGCTTCGCGGGAGGCTTCGAGGGGATGAGGAGCTACCAGGAGTTCGCCAGGGAGAGGTCCGCTCTGGACGAGACCGTGATGGAGTACGCCGACCTGGTGATCAAGAGGCTCTACAGCCTCGATTCCATGGCCTGGAAGGAAGGCGCGCTCGATCCGGCCACGAAGGACCTCATCGCCCTCGCCGCCTCCCTCGCACTGCGCTGCGACGACTGCGTGCTGTACCATCTGGGGCGCTGCGCCGAGGCCGGAGTCCCGGTGGAGAAAGTGGTGGAGGCGCTGGGCATAGCTTCCCTGATCGGGGGCACCATAACCATCCCGCACTTGCGCAGGGCGATCGGCGCATGGCACAGGATGCAGTCGAGGATACCCGGGGACGACTTCCCGGCCATCGAGTCCGAGGCGACTGCGATCCTCCGGAGCGGTGCGCCGCCGGCCGAGGCGCTCGGCTCGGTCTGCGAGCTTCTCCGGAACAGGATCGGCAGGTACGACTGGGTCGGTTTCTACCTCGTCGCTCCGGGGAGGGGGAGGACCCTGAGGCTCGGTCCGTTCTCGGGCGCACCGACGGAGCATGTGGAGATCGGCTTCGGGAGAGGGATCTGCGGGCAGGCCGCTGACACCGGCAGGACGCTCGTGGTGGCGGATGTCTCTGCGGAGGAGAACTACCTGGCCTGCAGTCCCGATGTGCGCTCGGAGGATGTGGTGCCTGTCTGGCACTCTGGAGGCCTGGTCGGGGAGCTGGACATCGACTCCCACGAGCCGGAAGCCTTCTGCAACAGGGACAGGGCTTTCCTCGAGAGGATCGCGGCCCTGTCCGCCCCTCTGGTCGCGGAGGCGGCCAGCTCGCAGGAGAGTCTTCCGGAGGAAGGAGGAGCCCGATGAGCGGGGGCTTCGAAGCATTGCGGATCTCGGACAGGCTCTTCTGGGTCGGCGCGGTCGACTGGGACCTGAGGGATTTCCACGGCTACTCGACCGGAAGGGGGACGACCTACAACTGCTACCTCCTCACCGGGACCGAGAACGTCCTCTTCGACACCGTCAGGGAGCCCTTCTACGACGAGATGATGGCACGCATCTCCTCCGTGATCCCCCCGGCCGAGATCGGCACCGTCGTGTCCAACCATGCCGAGATGGACCACTCCGGCAGCCTTCCGAGGCTCATCGCGGATGCTTCTCCCGATCGCGTCTTCGCCTCCGCTGCCGGCGTGGAGAACCTCGGGATGCAGCTCGGGCTTGCTGCGGGGGCGGTCACCCCGGTGTCCGACGGGCAGACATACCGGGCCGGTGATGTGGATCTGGTCTTCGTGGAGACGAAGATGCTTCACTGGCCGGACAGCATGTTCACCTGGATTCCGGGATGGAGCGTCCTGGTCTCTCAGGACGCCTTCGGGATGCATCTGGCCACTTCCAGGCTCCTGGCATCGGACAATGAGCCCTCTCTCCTGAGGCTGGAGGCGGCCCGCTACTATGCGAACATCCTCCTACCGTACTCCAGGCTCGTTCTGAAGCTGATCGACCGGATCGGTTCCCTCAGCATCTCTCCCGAGATGATCCTCCCCGATCACGGCCCCTACTGGAAGGCCGGCACGTCTCTGCCGCCCGGCTGGATAGCGGGCCTCTACTCGTCCTGGGCTGCCTTGCGCCCGACGGACAGGGCGGTGGTGGCCTACGACACGATGTGGCACTCGACGCAGAGGATGGCGCACGCCGTGGCCGAAGGGCTTTCCGCAGGTGGAGCCAGGCCGGTCGTCTTCCCCCTCGGGGGGAGCCACAGGAGCGACATCGCCGCTGAACTGCTGGAGGCGGGCGCGCTCCTCCTCGGCTCGCCCACGATCAACAACGGGCTCTTCCCGACTCTCGCCGACCTCGTCACATATCTGAGGGGGCTCAGGCGGACCGGGCTCGTCGGAGCAGCCTTCGGATCCTACGGATGGAGCGGGGAGTCCGTGGGGCAGCTCGAGGAGGGCCTGGAATCGATGAAGGTCGAGCTGGCAGCGCCGGGTCTCAGGGTGAAGTTCGCCCCGACCGCGCCCGACCTCGAGAACTGCCGCTCCCTCGGCCTCCAGGTTGCATCCAGGATAGCCCGCCAGGGCGGCTGATGGCCGGATTGCCCGCGGGATCGGAACCGCCTGCGATACACGGCCGTCCGTCGGCAGGACGGGCCGAGGCCGCCGGTCTTGCCGTGATCGCCGTCCTCGTCTGCGCGTCGCTCTTCGCGAACCTGTTCACGCCGGTCGTCCTGGCGGCAGGCGGGATCGCGCTTCTCATACTCACCGCCGGCTCGCCCATGCGGGTCTTCACGCTCTCCATCGGCCTCATGTCAGTGTTCACGGCGGGCGAGCTGGCGGTCGTCAGGCTCGGCCTCGGCTTCGCCGTCCTGCAGATAGACGAGATGTTCCTTCTCGCTTTCTTCTTCTACTACGCGATGGCGGTCGCTGACGGGAAGGCGGAACGGACAGGGGCGGGCCTCCTTCCGTTCTCGATAGCGGCATTCCTGCTCCTGGCGCTGATCTCGGCCGCCAGGGGATTCGCCCAGGGGGCGGGGCGCGACGACATCTGGTCGCTCCGGACCCTCTTCGGCTATGCCGCCTTCTTCCCCTGCTGCTGGCTCGCCTCCGAGCCCCGGGCCCGCGAGCGCCTCTGGACGGTGCTCTTCGTCTCTGCCACGCTTGCCGGGGTGTCGGTCGTGTTCAGGGCCATGACCGGGCTAGGGCAGGGCGTGTTCCTCACCGAGACCAGCGGTCTCCGCGTGGTGACACGGGCCGCCAACATCACGGCGGTCATGATGGTCGCGCTCGTCGCCAGGATCTGGAAGGCGCCTCGCAAGCCGCCGATCGTCCTGGCGGTGCCGGCCATCGTGGTCATGGCGGCCTCCGTCCTCCTGTCGCAGACCAGGGCTCTCTGGGCCGGAACGCTCCTCGCGCTCGCTGCCGCCTGGTTCCTGAGTCTGTTCCGTCGGGAGCGGGGCAGGCCTCTCGCGAGGAGGCTGGTGGTCTCCCTGTCGTTGCTCGCCGGTCTAATTGCCGCAGGCGTGCTCGCAGTCTCCATGCTCGGTCTCCTCTCCACCACCGATCTGACGCAGAGGGCCGTCGGAGTAGACGAAACAGCGTATCCCATAGATGTCTCCCTCCTCTCCAGGCTGCTCTCGTGGGCGGCAGTGCTCAAGGAGGTGTACGGTCCGGCCCTTCTGTTCGGGAAGGGGCTGGGGGCCTCGATAACCTACTTCAAGCCCGAGTTCGCGGAGATGAGGACCCTTTCATACGTTGACGGCTCGTTCTGGCAGACGCTCCTGGACATGGGGCTGACCGGGGTCCTCGCCCTGGCCGCGCTCTACGCCGCTGCGCTGGTCAGCTCTGCAAGGCTCTTCCTCAGGACGGCCGACCAGAGGAGAGCTTCGGTGGCCCTCGGTGTCTTCTGCGGCTCCGTCGTACTGGCGGTGGCCGCGCAGATGAGCTCGGTCATCACCAACTACAGCTACACAGTCATCTGGGCCCTCATCCTGGCGATCCTCCATCTCGAGTGGAGAGCCGAGCGCAGGTGCGCCGAACCTCCTTGTCCGGTAGGACGGACCTAGTTATTCTTTCCGGTCGATCGCCATCCGATGCCCTGATGCTCAAGCCTGGAGGCCTCCCCGATGAAGATCCTCGTCATCAACAGCGGTAGTTCTTCGATCAAGTTCCGTCTCGTGGACAGCGTGACGGGGGAGAACCTTGCCGGCGGTCTTCTCGAGAGGATCGGCCTCCCGGAGGGGAGAGCCGAGTACAGGCTGGGGGTCAGCGACAAGCTGGTCAGGGAGCTCCCCATTCCCAACCACTCCACGGGTCTCTCCCTCCTCCTCGGCATGCTCACCGATCCCGCCAGCGGCGCCCTGAAGTCCCTGGACGAGATCGGAGCGGTGGGTCACAGAGTCGTCCATGGAGGAGAGCGGTTCACCCACTCGGTCCTCATCGGCCAGGAGGTCATCGCAGAGCTCGAGGAGTGCAGCGTGATGGCGCCTCTGCACAACCCGCCGAATCTGCTCGGCATCAGAGCGGCCATGGATCTGCTCCCGGGAGTGCCGAACGTGGCGGTGTTCGACACTGCATTCCACCAGACCATGCCCCCGGTCGCGTACATCTACCCGCTGCCGTATGAGATCTACGAACAGAGGCGCATCCGGAGGTACGGCTTCCACGGCACGAGCCACCAGTATGTGTCGATGCGGGCTGCAGCCATGATGGGAAGGCCGGCCGAGGATCTCTGCACCGTCGTCTGCCACCTCGGCAACGGGAGCAGCATAACGGCAGTGAAGAACGGCAGGAGCATCGACACCAGCCTCGGGTACGGGACCATGTGCGGCGTCATGATGGGAACGAGGTCGGGAGACGTGGATCCCGCGATACTTCTCGAACTGATAGAGAGCGGGGCGATGAGCGCCTCCGAAGTGAAGGACATGGTCTACAAGAAGAGCGGCCTCGTCGGGATCTCGGGTGTCTCCAGCGACATGCGGGATGTCGAGGCGGCGGCGGAGGCCGGGAACCAGAGGGCACGCCTCTCCCTCGAGCTCTTCGCCGACAAGGTCCGCAAGTACATCGGCGCCTACGCGGTCACGATGGGGCGGCTCGATGCGGTGGCATTCACGGCGGGCATCGGAGAGAACGGCCCCGAGATGCGCGAGTTGATTTGTTCCGGTCTCGAGGTCCTGGGCGCGCGGCTGGATCCCGAGGCCAACAAGGTCCGCGGTCAGGAGAGGATAGTCTCGACTCCCGACAGCGCCGTCAGCATCCTCGTCGTGCCGACGAACGAGGAGCTGATGATCGCGAGGGAGACGGAAAGGGTCCTGGGTCCGGCAACGATGTGAGATCCCCGGGCCGGGGGCTGGAGACCAGGGACTGGAGACTGGAGACTGGAGACTGGAGACTGGAGACTGGAGACTGGGGACTGGGGACTCGCTGCAGGAGGACCCCGGCCAAGACGACAGCCCCTTCAGCCTACAGCCTACAGCCTTTTCAGTATCCTCCCAGCAGCCCGTCCCTCCTCGAGCGCCTCATGGCCCATCGGTAGGTCAGGATGCCGGCCGGCACGCTCAGGATGCAGTAGGCTCCCAGAACGACGAGTTCGTGGGTCATCCCGGCCGGCCCCTCGCCGGCGAGGAGCGCCCGTCTCATTCCCTCCAGCGAGGAAGTCAGAGGAAGCAGGGAGGAGACCGGCCTGAGCCATCCGGGGAGGATCGAGACCGGGTAGTAGACCCCGCCCAGGAGCATCGATGCACTTCCATAGAGCCACCGGATCGGGTTGCCCTGCCTGTACACCAGCATGAACCCGCCGGTCACGGCACCCGTCCCGGCGAACGCGGCCACGCTCAGGACCAGGATCAGCAGGGCCGCTGGCAGGTTCGCCTTCGAGAGATCCAGGCCGAAGACCGCCGTCCCGATGATCAGATAGACGGCGACTCGCCAGGAGGCCTGTAGGAACTGCCAGAGAACGCTGCCCAGGGCCAGGACGGAGAGCGGCGTGCGCGATGCGGCGGCCGCCTCCAGAGTCCCCAGGACCTGCTCGTTCCTGAACGAGCCCGCCATCCCGTCCAGGCTGAGGCTCAGATAGCCCTGGAAGGCTATGCCGATCAGCACGAAGGAGAAGAAGTCGCCTCCGTAGGCGTCGAGCAGGCCGGGTGCTCCGCGGCCCGCGAACCTTGCCAGCAGGTAGAACATGAATACTGCGGCGAGTGCGCTGAGGATCCCCGAAGCGAAGGAGATCCTGTAGGTGAGGGCGAGGCGGATCTCCTTCCGGGCTATGGCGAGAAGAGCGCCTGTCACTTCAGCCCTTACCTGACGGGGGCGGCACGGCCCTTCCTGGGAACTCGAGAATCGTCCCCGAGAACCGGACGGCCTCCTCCACGGACGGAGTGGCCATTATGACTGCCGCACCTGCCTTCCGCATCTCTCCCAGGAGACCGGCGAATGACTCGGAGAGGCGATCGTCCAGGCTTCGGAAGGGCTCGTCCAGAAGGAGGAGCCTCGGACGGTGCAGGAGCGCCCTGGCCAGGGAGAGCCTCTGCCTGTATCCGGCGGAAAGTGCCTCGACGGGCTTGTCCGAGTCGGCCTCGAGGCCGAGGCGGTCGGTCACTTCGGCGATGGAGTCGCGCAGGACCCGGCCCCGCAGTCCCTGGAGCCCCCCGAAGTACTCGAGGTTGGCCCAGGCGGACAGCCTCCAGTAGAAGCTCCTGTCTCCGGAGAGCGAGAGCCCGGTCATCCCGGCCGTCAAACCGTGTCCCCGGACGGGATCGATGCCGAAGACCCTGACGGAGCCGGAGTCGGGCATCAGGAGGCCTGCGATCAGTTTGAGGAGCGTGGTCTTCCCGCTGCCGTTGGGGCCCGTGACGGCCGTGGCCGAGCCCTCTTCGGCAACGAGGCCGATCCCGTCGAAAACGGTCTTCCTGGGAACGCGGCGAAGCGACATCCGGCCGGGGAGACCAGCCGGGAAGCTCATGCCGACCGAGGTCAGGGCCGCAGCCGGCGCGGCTTCAGCCATGTGACCGCCGGTTCTTCCTTACCGCCTCGGCTATGACTTCCTCGAGCAGGTGACGGTTGTGCGAAGACGTGTCAGCGAGGGAGGCGACTATCAGCAGCAGGGTCCCGAGGACCATGAGGAAGAACCCGGCTATGGCCACTCCCTTGAAGGGTGTGACGGCAGACACGATCAGCCAGCGCACGAAGACGAAGGTTTCCATGCAGATGCCTGCAAGGATCATGGCCATTCCGGGCAGCCCGTAGAACCTCCATGGCATGTGGTCGTGCGAAGCCGAGTACATGGCCCCCAGGGAGAGGGCCGCGTACCGCCACAGGTTGCCCGAGATGCGGGACCTGCCATGCTCCCTCCTCGGCTTCACGGGAAGAGAGACCTCGCGGACGGTGAGCCCCTTCCAGGCCAGGTCGATGAGGGCTTCCTGCGTGTATGTGAACCTGCTGAACGAGCTGAGGAGCTCGAGGGCCGCGGGGCCATAGGCGCGGAAGCCGCAGGTGGCGTCGTGGATCCTGACCCCGCACAGGGAGCTGACCGTCCGTGCGACCAGTCTGTTGCCCAGGCGCTTGACGACCGGCATGCCGCTGGAGGGCTGGATGAACCGGCTGCACGTGGCCAGGTCCGCCGAACCCGAGACGACGGGCTCGAGAAGCGCGGGAATGCCCGAGGGGTCGAACTGGCCGTCCGCGTCAAGCGTCACGAGAACCGTGTAGCCCTCTCTTCGCGCGATGCCTAGAGCCGTCCGGAAAGCTTCTCCGAGGCCACGGTTCCGCCCGTGGCTAACGACCCGGGCTCCGGCGGACGCCGCCTCCGCGGCCGTCGCGTCCGTCGACCCGTCGTCCACAACCAGGACATCCACCGAGTCGATGCCCGGGATGGAGCGCGGCACTGCCCCCACGACGCCGCCCACGGTGGCGGCTTCGTCCAGCGCGGGCAGTGCGACGAGCAGCCTCAGTCCCATCAGCGGCAAGCTAATTCCCGGGCCGAACAACTGCAAGTGTCCGTCTCCAGGCTTGCTGTGGCGCCGGCTCTGTGTTCTCTTATTCGCATGATGCAGTTCGTGCTCTCCCTGGCGTGCCTGTCGGCGCTTCTGCTTGCGTTCGATGGCATGAGCCGGCTTCTCGGGCAGGGATCGAGGGACTGGTCCGAACGCGTTGCGGCGGGGGCAGTTGCCCTTGCCTTCCTCGTGGGCTGCCTGGTATGGCTCGAGTTCCCGGGCAGGGCCGTCCTGTGGGCCTGCCTCGCCGTGCCGGCCGCATTTGCGATCCGCAGGCCCGCGAAGCCGTCCATGCGCATCCTGATCCCGGTTCTGGCCGGGCTCGTCCTTCTCTTTCCGCTCGCGGCGATGCCGCCAATGGCCAGGGACGCGCTGGACCATCATCTGTACCTGCCCAGGCTCTGGCTGGACTACGGGCGGATGGTGCGTCCCGGATGGGCCGGCTACTTCAGCTATCCCTATCTCGTGGAACTGCTCTATTGCCTCACCGGGGCTACCCTGGGATTCGCCCGGGCCGGCATGGTGAGCCTCGCAGGGTTCCTGGCGGCCCTCTTCGCGGTCATGAAGAGCGCGGAGGACTTCAGGAAGGGAACGGGCCTTCTTGCCGGGGTGCTCCTGCTGAGCATGCCGGAGGCGCTCCGCAACGCCACGTGGGCCTACTCGGACTCGTTCCTCGTGCTGTTCTCGGTTCTCGCCTGGCGCGAGCTGATCAGGCCGGCCGGCAGTCCGCTGCGCGCCTCGGCCTGGGCGGCCTCCGCGGCGGCGTGCAAGTACAACGGGATCGTCATCCTGCTGGCCGTGGCGGCCGCGATCCCGGTCCGCTTCCGCCCGAAGCCCTCGGTCCTCCTGGCCTGTGCGGGCATCGTGGCCGCGATCTCTGCGTCATGGGCCGTGCCCAACCTCGTCGAGCACCACAACCCGGTCTACCCTCTGCTCGGACGGCTCTTCGGCACTTCGCGGCAACTGACCGGGGAGTCGAGGCAGCTGCTCGCGGACTACTCGGAGTTCTCGGCCCCGGTCGGGAGCGTGCTCGACCTGGTCGCGCTGCCGGCGAGGCTGGCGACAGGAGGTGAGTGGGACGACCCGAGGCAGTTCGATGGCCCGGCAGGCCCGCTGATTCTGCTCGGCACTGCGCTCTTCCTGATCTTCGGACCGAGGCGGAGGCTGGCTCTGCTGCCCGCCTTCTGCCTCGTGGCGTCCATCGGCGCGGGCTGGCCCGCGGTCAGGGTGAGATACCTCCTCCCATGCCTGGCGATGCTGGCGGTGCCGGCCGCGTCCGGGCTGCGGGACGCGCTTGGGAGGCGGGGCGTCGTCGGTGTGCTTGCCGCCGTGTGCTTTGCGGTCTGCCTCGGCTGGACGGGCTCACGCCTTCTGAGGCTGTACGCGTCCGAGAGGCCGTGGGAGGCCGGCAGGCCCGGTTTCCTGGAGAGCCGCTTGCCTTTCATGAGGTTCTATGAGATATCTGACAGCGTACTTGAGGCCGGCGACACAACCCTGTTCCTGAACATGGGAAACCGGGCCTTCTACTTTCCGGGATATGTCGTCTACGAGGAGACCCGATTCCCCCTGCCGGTGCTGGACAGGATATGGAGGGGCCTCGACGCTGACTCGATCGCTTCCGAGATGCGGAGCTCCGGCATCGGGTATCTCGCCGTGGACATGTCGGTGTCGGAGATAAACATGTCCGGGCTCCTGGACGCGAGGGGATTCGGGACCTGGCGCGACTTCGTGGCGAGGAAGCTCGACCCCGTGGTTTCCGAGGGGCCCTACATCCTCTTCAGGCTGGAGGCGGAGAAGGCTCCGAGGATCCGCCTGAGGAGCTCTCCCTCGTCCGACACGTTGACGAAATCGACCGGGATGGAAGAGAGGGCATCGATATAGGCACGAATCACGGCCGCCTTGGTGATCCGCTGCTTGCGGTGATGCCGGTCCCTGTTCTGGGAGATCGTGCGGACTATCCTGATGAGGACCTCTTCCTGGTCGGGTCTCACCGGTACGGTGAGGCGCACGCTGGCGAGATCGTCATCGGAGAGATCTACAAGACTGGAAACGACTCCGGCGTTTCTCTTTGCAGTCATGATGAACCTCCGGGGCCAAACATAGCGGGACTCTGCCGTCCGTCAAGCCATAATATGAAATTGCGGATTTCTGAAGTTGGGGTATTGACGCCACGGCAGGGGTCCCTTAAACTTCGATTCGTGCAGGAGGGCACAGAAAGTGTCCGGCTGCTTCGTGAAGTGGTCGGCACGGAATAAAGCGGTTGGAGGCGAACATGGGCTTCGGCAGTTCGGTCAAGTCGGCCGTCGGCCTAGACATAGGAAGCCACTCCGTAAAAGTGGTCGAGCTTGTCCGGGCCGGGAAGTCGCTAAAGCTTTCTCACTACGCCATTCAGGAGCTGGCGCCCGGCACGGTGGTCGACGGCGAGATCGTGAACCGGGAGCATGTCAATGCGTCCATACGCGATGCGATCCGCAACGCGGGCATCAAGCCGAAGACCGTTTTCTCCGCCGTCTCGGGACGAAGCGTCATCGTCAGGCGCATCCCGATGGAGAAGATGTCGGAGGAGGAGGCTCGGCAGGCCATCCACTGGGAGGCCGAGCAGCATATCCCCTTCCGCATAGACGAAGTCAGCATCGACTTCAAGATCATCAACCCCGAGCTCGCGCCGGGCCAGATGGAAGTTCTCCTGGTGGCCGCGAAGAAGGAAGCCGTCGAGCTCCACAAGGGGCTTCTGGCAGGCGCCGGGATCAGGCCCACGGCGATCGAGCTCGAGCAGTTCGCACTCCAGAGGACGTACGAATACTCCTACAGGCCGACTGCCGACGAGTGCGTCACGATCCTCAACATAGGCGCCGAAGTAACGAACATGGTCGTCGTGAAGGGCGGGCTCCCCAGCTTCAACCGCGACCTCTCCATAGGCGGCAGCCGGTTCATAGAGGCCCTCCAGAGGTCGATGGGCCTGGACTACGAGACCTCCGAGAAGGTGCTCCGCGGAGAGCTCCCCGAGGGCGTCTCTCCCGACGAGGTGCGCTCCGCCCTGAGCTATGTCATCGAGGAGCTCTCGACGAGCGTCCGTCGCTCCTTCATCTCCTTCCAGGCCTCCGGGGAGAGCACCAGGATCGACCGGATGTACGTCAGCGGCGGCTGCTCGCTGGTCCCGGGACTGGCGACCACACTGAGCGAGCAGCACGGACTCCCCGTCGAGGCCCTCCAGCCGTTCCAGAACCTCCAGGTGGACGCCTCCATCGTGCCGGAGGACGACAGGGCGGCGATCGGCGCCCTCCTCGCCGTCTGCCTCGGCCTCGCGCTCAGGGGCTTCGAGCCCGGGCGCGTCGACATAAACATGATGGAGGCCGGCGAGACAAGGAAGAAGAAGGCCCCCTCCGGAGCGGCAGCTCCGTCCGGATCGCCGGTGGGTGCGATTCTCGGCGCCCTGCCGATAGTCCTCCTCGTCGCCGGCGTGGTGCTGATGGGGCTCCACTACATGAACCTGAAGAAGCAGGACAAGGCTCTCCAGGCCCAGATCACTCAGTTGGACAACGAGATCGCGCAGATGCAGACCCAGGTCAGCCAGCAGCAGCTGGTCTCGGACCTTGCGAGCCAGCTCGCCGCGAAGCAGGCGGCCGTGCAGAGCCTCGCCCTGAACCAGAGATACTCCGTGTATGTGATGGAGTACCTCTGCAGGGCGCTCTACCCCGAGCAGACCACACTCGCCGAGGAGGCCGACAAGGGGATCTACCTCACAGCCATGTCGCTTTCCGACAGCACGATGCATCTTACCGGCATCGCGCGGACCTGGGGCGACATCGTTTCGTTCCAGCGCCGGCTGGCCGACCTGAAGCCTGACGGACAGACTCCGCTCTTCAGGCTCGCCGACTACGGCCAGACCTACAGCCTCACTCTCATGACACCCACGGGAATCGTGACCACGGGGGCGGGCGCCGGGACCAGCGGAGCCGAGACTCGATACCAGTTCGATCTGGCGGTGAGCGTCAACCGGGCGTCACTCGCACCTCTGGTTGGCGATTACTCCGGCATTTGATGGGGGGAACATGAAGAAGTTTCTCGTTCTCTGCTGCGTTGCCGCGGTGCTCGCCCTCACCGGGTGCGACCCGTTCGGCACGGATGAAACCAAGGCCTATGTCACGGGCATGGCCTATGCCGACACCGCCTGGACGGAGCCGCTCGAAGGCGTCACTATCCTGATGACCGGCGACTCCGTCAACACCTACAGCCAGTCCACGCTGACGGCCCAGGATGGCGTCTTCTTCATGGAGATCCAGCTCTATCCTGCCCCGGGCGGCGAAGGCGACTTCGGATACGTCCTGCCGGGGTACGCAGTCCTCGGCCTCGAGGCGTTCTACCAGGGAGGGCACTACATCTACGCGGACATCAAGTCCAACCCCTTCGTGATACAGGTTGGCGACACCCTGACGGTCGAGCCGGTAGACATCTACATGCTGACCGGAGCGAAGTGAGGATCGGCCCCGGTAGGCCGGGGAGGAGGTAGACGGTGGCATCTGTAGACCTTCGCGACCCGAGGCTGTTGAGGTTCGTCCTCGGGCTCGTCCTCCTTGCTGCGCTCGTTTACGTGTACTTCAACTTCGTGGCGAAGGGGACGCGCGAGGCCATCGCGACCGCCCAGGACGCACTCCAGATGAAGCAGATGCAGCTCAGCCAGCTGCGCGCCCAGACGTCCGAGGACATGGCCGTGATGGCTCAGCAGATAGAGATGTATCAGCAGGAGCTCTCGAATCTGGACAGGTTCCTGCCGCGATCCTACAGCCAGGACGACGTGCTGGAGATGCTCACGGCGAAGGCCGCCAGCAGCGGCATCCAGATCGTCGGGCTGAACCCGCTGCCGCCCTCCGTGCAGGGCGGCTATGCGGTCTACAGCTGGCAGGTCCACCTGACCGGCAGGTACCACAGGCTGGGCGTATTCTTCGACCAGCTCACCCAGGAACTCATGATGACGGCAATATCGGATCTCAACATCCAGCAGCTGAAGGCGGCGGAAGGCAAGTTCGACAACATCGAGGCGACCTTCACCTTCTCTGCCTTCTCGCAGCCATAGGGGGTGACGGTTGTGAAGGCTGGTTCTATCGCCGCAGTGCTCCTTCCGCTCGCCCTGGTTGCGGCAGCCTGCGGCCCGCGATCAGGCGGCCAGACGGCCGCCCTCGGTACGGAAGTCAGGGTCGCGGAGGCACCTCCGGTCTTCGGCTGGATGGATGTCTCTCTGCCGGGCGGAGCGCCCGCAGCGCTCGTCCCAGACGACTCCGGTGCCTGGGCAGTTTACGACGGCGGGGTGATCCTCCGCTGCGATCTGGCAGACGGCAGATGGCGCAGCTACTCGCTGGGCCCCGTCGCTTCCCACGTGGTCTCCGCAGCGGCAGCCGGTGGAGCGCTCTACGTCCTCTCGGACTCGTCGCTGGTCTGTTTCCGTGAGTGCGCACAGGCCGTGGCCACTCCGCTCCCCGAGGGATTCGCTCCTCGTTCGGCAGGTCTCGCAGGGAGCGACATAGCCCTCCTGGGCTCCGACGGGCAAGTCGCCGTGGGAACGCAGGGCGGGTTCGACGTCCGCAGACCCGACTCTCCCCTGCACCCCACTTCGGGTCTCTACAGGGTCGGGCCGGACTGGGTCTTCGCCACCGACACCCTTCTGGTCCGCTACGACCCCTCGGTGGGCCTGTGGCAGACCGAGCGGCTCCCGTCGCGCGGGCTGCTCTGTGCAGCCGACGGCCGGATACTCCTCGGTTCGGAGGGGCGGGTCCTGCGCAGGACGGGCCCCGGGGCCTGGGAGGATGTCTGCGAAGGCAGGCTGTTCGCAAGCGGGATGGTCCTCACGCCTTCGGGCATCTGCATGGCGTCCGACCCGTCGGTGAACATCGCTCCGGCGCCTTCCGTGGACCCCGACATGCTTGCCGGCGGCGGCTCGGGAGGAGTGCCGGTCTGGGCTGCAGACAGCCTCGGACTGCTTGCCTGGTCGACCCTCGGGACGATCGAGACCAGGCTGCCCGGCTACGACCTTCAGAGGATCGAGTGTACGATGGCAGGCCAGGGCGGAACACCCGCCTCAGGCGGAACGGCGTCGGTGACGCCGGTCCTGGCCGCTGCGAGCGGAGCCTTCAGGATATACGAGAGCGTCTCGAGCAGGCCGGATCCCTTCACGGAGTTCCCGGCCCGCCGTCATGACCTGCGGCGTCCCCTCAGCGAGATAGCCGTCGAGGAACTGCGCCTGGTCGGCGTCACCCTCGATCCGGTGGGCGGCAACCAGGCGATGGTCGAGGACGCGAATGCAGTTCCCTACATACTGTATGTGGGAACGG
>Ga0172362_10000070_pt1 | contig 63975 bp, 40 predicted proteins | sample LakKivs1_kivu2a2_FD_114534 | JGI IMG/M metagenome (GOLD analysis project Ga0172362, IMG submission 114534) | Sediment microbial communities from Lake Kivu, Rwanda - Sediment s1_kivu2a2 | ecosystem: Environmental > Aquatic > Freshwater > Lake > Sediment | place: Rwanda: Western Province, Lake... | reverse complement strand
TAATATAAAATCCTCTATTTATATATTTAACCATACGATTAATTGTTTTATTGGCACGATAATTAGAATATGAATCAGTTTCTTCTCCACACATTTTATTGATATATGTTGGTTGTATTGATAAAACAGAATAATCAGGCTTATCAATTGTATTTACAAAAGATTTGGTAGCAAAATCAAATCCTATAGCACATAGGTCAAAATCAAAATTTAATTTAATAAATTGGATCGGTTCAATATCCACAACTATCAATTGATATTTTTTCCAAACTTGTTTTGAATATCCATATTGATCACTAATTTCACATTTTGTTTTAATTTCTACAATTTTAACAATATTTTTCATATTGTATTTAGAATATTTATTTTCATTTGATTTATTTATAATAAAATCATTAGTTTTTATAAATTCATTAAATTCATTATCATTTATATACAAGTCAATGTCATTTGGTCTAAATGTTTTATCTGTAATATATCGTAAAATATTTGAACCTGCTACAACAACTCTAAATTTACTAAATAATTTTATTTCTTTATCAAAATAACATTTTAAATATTTTTCAGAATTTAAATTTAAATTTTTAATTGGGTTAAATGATTTTTGTTGTAATTGTTTGGGAAATCCAGTATTTATTAACCAATCCAAAATAAATTTATCTTTTTTTTTAAGTTCACATATGTTAGTCATAGAAATATAATTATTTTGTAATATATTAATTTTTTGAATAGATAAGCAATATTCATTATTCCAAAAATCCATAAAAAATGTTTCTTTTTTAAAAAACATTAATTCATTCAAATTGATTGAGTTATAAAATGTAAAATACTTAAATATAATATTATTTGATGAAGACTTGGATAAAAAATTATTAATTTTATGATTGTCAATACGAAATCTTGGTAATGTATATACACAAGGTGCTTTAAATTTAATGTGATTTAAAATTTCACAATTACATGTTCTACTATGAATTTCTTGATATACTGGTGTATTTTTTGGAATAATTATTGGAGTTAAATAATTACCGAATCCGGTAAATTGATGTAAATTTTCTAAATTGCAAAAATATAATCCTCCTCCACTACAGCATCCAGTAGGATTAAATTCATTTGTATCCACATTTAATCCTGGTTTATATTCAAATCCTTTTGAAATATTTTCATATTTTGTTAACTTGAAAAAAATTTTATATTTATAATCATTACACATTGATGTATAATGATAATTTTTATATTTATTGGTACATTCAATATATTTAGTGTCATCTTTGTATTCATTATAAATTTTATGATATAATACTGTCCATAATTCTTGGTTTGAAAATATTTCTATTGTCATATCTATATTTTCTTCAAGATATTTATATATATTAGGACTATCTAATATATTTTGTTCAATATATGTCATTTGTTTATCGTAATTTAGGGATTTTTTTATAAAAATTATTGTTTATTATATTTTTTTCAATTTTTTAATTTTTTTATAATAAAAGTTATTTTTTATTTGTTACTTTTTTAGCCAATTCTATAAGTAAATGAGGAGTTATTGGCTTTGATAATACTTGTTTATAATTTGTTAAAATAAATTTATTTATAAAATTATATGTATATTGAATTTGTTCACAAGAATCAGAACCAGCAATTGTTATTGAACCACTTTCAAAAACAAATATACTGACTGTTTTATTTAAATTTGGAATATTATATTTTATGTTAACACAAGCTTGTACATTTGGATCTAATAAAGCATCAAATCCATTTGCTACTAATAATTGTCTCAAAACATCTCTTTTAATTTGAAAACTAACATTAAAATTTGTATTTATCATATGAATATCAAACATATAAACATTTTGTATTTTTAAATGTTCATATGGATTTCCTTTATAATTATCCAAATTATAATTGAAAATAATATTATTGGGATCTAAATCTTTAACATTTTTTAAGAATTTTTTTTTTTCAAATTGTTGATTTTTATTTATAATTGCTTTTGTTTTTTTTAATTTTTCAAACACTATTTCTAAACATTTTGATATATTACTTAAATGTTTACATCCTGTCATTTGTATTGAACCATTTATAAATAATTTAACGTTAATTGTTTTTTCTTTTTCTTTTTGTGTTAATTTATCAATATCTAATCCCATTAACATTGGGGTACTAAACATCAAAGATACTTGATTGAAAAAATCTTTTGTTACTTTTCTTTTTTTTTTTTTACTTGTTTTTGTTTTTTTAACATTAACTAAATTATTAATAATTCTATTACCATATTTTTTTCCAGTTAGTATTTCATCAAAGTCATTAAAATAATATGCAATATTTTCTACATCAAATAATACATTAATTTTGCAAGTTATTGTTGCTGTAGAGATTGGAAGATCATAAGGTAAATTGTAAGCATATAATTTCGCTTTATCTAAGCCACTTATTAATTCCGTCATAATATACTATATTTTTTATTTATAATAAAAATCAATTTTTTTAATATTTTATTTAATATATACAATAAAATATAAATAATGGAAAAAACACAAAATTATAATTTATTCAAAGAATCATTACTTACTACTAACAATACAAATGTTTTAGAATCAATAAATATTCAAACTATAGAAGTTAATAATAATCAAAATACCAAGTGTAATAATGTTGATAATATTGACATTTCTGAAATTCAATTAAAATATAATAATTTAAAAAAAAAAATTAATTTATTATGGAAAAAAATTGAATAAAAACAATTTATTTTTAATTAAAATTAATTAAAAATAATTAAGGATAAAACAAATTAAATTTTTAATTACAATATAATATACAATAAAAAAAAATTATTTTTTAACTATTGATGTCGGAACTAAAAATTTAGCAATTTGTGTATGTGAATATAAATCTGATTCTAATATTCTTTCAAGTAATATTATTGAAAGAATAAATATAATTGATTGGGAAATTATTGACGTATCTTATAAACCACTTTATTGTAAACAAGTTAAAAACAAAAGAGCAATTTGTAATTGTCAAAGTAAATATTACAGTTTAAAACCAGGTACTACATTACATTCTGAACCTGAAAATTTAATTGGCTATTGTAAAACTCATATTAAACAAATTAGGGAATATAATAAAAAAAAAGAAAATAAACATAATCAAATTAAAACTTGGTCCATTAGTTCTAATCCAATTTATAAAAATAATTTTTCAACTCAAATGGAAAAATTACTTATTGGATTAGAAAATTTTTTTAGTCGTATTATTTTGACACCATATCATTTTGTATTAAATAAATATTTAACAATTTCTAATTTAGATATTTATATTGAAAATCAACCAGTTTTTAAAAATCCAATTATGAAATCAATAAGTATTGGTATATATACATTTTTTTGTATGAAAAAAATCCTATATCCAAATTCAATTAATTCAATAAATTTTATTAATGCTACTACAAAAACAAAAGAAGATTTTGTCATTAAATTAAGTAAATTAGTTGGACTAGAATCTGAAATAAAAGATTTTGAAGTATATAAAAAGAGAAAAGATTTTTCGGAAGATATTGTTAATCAAATTATTCCAAAATTAAAATATAATAACGAATATATTAATAACATTATTTCAACTTCAAATTATGCTATTACTAAAAAAAAAGATGACCTTGCTGATACATTGTTATATCAAATTTATATAATAATGTATTTGCTCTAATTTATATTTGAAATATAATTATGTTTTTATTCGTCTATCTCAATTAGATTTTTGTTATCTTTTGGTTTAAGAATAATATTTTTATTATCATGAAATAAATTAATAGTATCTTTATAAACCATTTCTCTAAAATCTTTACATCTTTTAATTTGAGCTGTATTATTAGCATCCCCATTAGCTTGTTCATCTTCTAAATCATCCAAATGCTCTAAATCACATAAATCAACATATTTTTTACTTGTATTAAGACGTGATTTTGCTTGAAGATTATTCATATAAATTTGTTTTAATTCATCTAATATTGTTTTAGAATGAGAAATAACACCGTCAATCACTAAATTAATCATTTGAATATTATCAGTTTTCCATTTACCATTATTATAAATTTTAACATATCCACGATTTTTATCTGTGATAACAATGTTATGATATTCTGGAAGAGATTCATTTATGTAAATATTTTCTATCATTTGAAGAATTATTGCTTTTCCATACAATCTAGGATTCATAATTGGTTGAACAAATAATTTTTTATCAACATTTGCCAAATCCATATTATTAAAATTAATAATATTATTATTTACTATGTTTATTTGTTCTATGTTTATATTTGATTTTATTTTCTTTTCTTTCAATTGAGTTTTAATACGTTCATTATCTTTTTTAAGTTCTTTATTTTCTTTTTTTAATTCTTCTAATTGATCTAAAATGTAATTTATTTGATTAATATTTTTATTTGAATTTAAATCTTGATTATTTTTTTCTTTACATCTTCCATCTAAATGTCTATCCAATCCATATTTTCTAGCAAATGTTTTTAAACAATAAACACATTGATTTTTTATGTCTGTTTTATTTTCATCATTATTATCATTAATATTATTAGTATTATTATTTATATCAACATATAAAAAATTTTTATTTTCTTGTTCAATTTCTTCTACATCTTCTTTTTTATCTACTTCATTATTATTTAAAATACACGGTTTTTTTTTATTTTGATGTGTTTCATAATGATCTTTTCTATTACCAAAATTTTTACCACATTTACAAATATATATTATATATGGTTTTAATATTTTTTTACCCATTTATTATATATAACTGTTATATTTTTAAATTGTTTTTAGGTATTTTTATTATTTTTTTTAGGTATTTTTTATATTTTTGGAGTAACTTAGGTAAATTTATATTATTATGGTATTTTTTGGAGTTATTTTTATATACATATAACTTTTTATTTTATTACAATCATAAATACATTTTAAATTTAATATTATTTTAGGTATTTTCAAACTATATTTTAGGTATAATTGATTAAAGTTTAAAATAAAAAAAGTTATATGTATAACAAATAAAAACAAGTATCTAAAATAAATATTTGGGGACCTGGGGTATCAAAAAAATTTGAGAGAGAGTTGTAAAAATAAAATAGTCAAAGTTATGATTTTTTAAAAAAATATACAAATCAAATAAATTTATTTGTACATTATTAAACAAATTAATCAGTTAATAAATTAAATACATCAGTAATTGGTTTAATAAATATTTTTATATCCTCACCAATTGGTAAAACAAATCTATCTCTACATTCTATTTCTTTATATTTGTTTAGTTTTGTCAATACTATATCTTCTGCTATTTTCATTTGGGATTCATTTTTAAATGATTTTGAATAAATAACTTCATGTGTTTGTAATTTATCATATGTACTTAATCTTTCTATTAAATTCTTTGCTTTTCCTATTGTATATGTTCTTTTTGATTTTGTATATTCATTTGTAATAATATATACTACATTTGTGGATTCATCATATTTATTTCTAGTTTGCTTTTTTAAAATCATATTTTCTAAAACTTTAATTCTTTTATCACGATCTTTAATAATATTTTCTTGTTCTTTAATAATTTTAAGATTAATATCTACTTTACCTTTAGTAAATATTGTCCTTATCCAAATACTTACTTGAAAAACAAATGATGGTGAAATCCATTGGGCTAATTGAATTGCTAAATCTGGGTGAATCCACGTACCTTGTTCAAAATTATTGCTATTTCCTTTTTTAATATCTACTAAAAGTGATGCCGGGATTCCGGCATCACTTGCCAATACTCTTATTAGTTCTTTAGTAGACTCAAGACTAATCCAATGTGAAAATTTTTTACATCCAGCTTTGCATAACTGAGTTGCATTAATAAAACCATCAGATTTTCTATAATCAATGATATTTTGGTTTAAAATTAATGTCATAGGATTTTTATCATCATTTTGTTCAATTTCAAATTGTTTATTTTTAATAATTGTATTTTCCCCAATTAAATCATCAAAATTATCATCTGGAATATTTGATTTAAAATTATTACTTTTATGTACAATAAATTCTTCTAATTGTTTATCTTTTTGAATTAATTGTTCAATCAATTGATTATTAAATTTTAAATTTGTATTTGCAGGTATAGTTATTTCTAAATCTTTAATTGATTTATGAATATCATCAATGTTATTAGTTTTAGGAATTAAAATATTAATTTGTTGTTTTAAATCTTCATTTACTTTTTTAACACCATTTAATTCTTGTTTTATTTCGTCGAAATTAGAAATATTTATTTTTGGTTGTTTTTTCAATTCTTTGCATCTTCCATCTAAATGTCTTTCCAATCCATATTTTCTAGCAAATGTTTTTAAACAATGAGCACATTGATTTGAATTATTTTTATTATTAAATATATCATTTAATTCACACAACTCGTTAATTTTATTGTCATTAATAATATTATTTTTTAATTCAACACAATAAATATTATTATTTTGTTCCTGATTATCATTAGGTACACAAGGTTTTTTTTTATTTTTATGTCTTTCATAATTATCTTTTTTATTTTTAAAATCCATTCCACAATCACAAATATATTTTATGTGAATATTATTTTTTAATCTCATTAATTATATAATATATTAATTATATTTTTAAATATTTTTTTAGGTATTTTTGTTATTTTTTTTAGGTATTTTATTATTTTTTGGGGAAATTTGGGAAAAAAATAATATTTTGGGGTTTTTTAGGGTTATTATTATACTTATATCTTTTTATTTTAGGTATTTTTATTATTTATTAATTATATTAACTTTTATATTTTTTGTGTTATTATGTTTATTTTTTAAGCGTAAACACATTTTATATTTAATATTATATTTTAGGTATTTTTAAAATTATATTTTTAGGTATATTTGTAAGTTTTATAATTCAAAAGTATATATGTATAATTAATTTAAAAAAAAATAAATATATAAAAAATTGGGGACTGGGGTATCAAAAAAATTGAGAGAGAGTTGAAAAAATAAAAAAAAATAGTCAAAGTCTGGGTTTTTAAAAAAATTCCAATATAAACATAATCAATCTTACTAAACAAGTAAAATAAATTTAATCTTATTAAATATTTACATTTGTCATAAAAAAATGCATATTATTATCATTTTTAAACTCATATTTATAATATGTGTAAGGTGGAGATGTATTGGTTTGTCTAAATTTATGTATTTTTTCTAGAATCCATGTTTTGTAATTTTTTTTCATATCAATTACATCTTTACAAATTCTTTCCAAATCTATCCATCTTGGATAATTCCCAAGATTAGTATAATCTGTTTTATCCATATTTGTTATTATTATATTTACTTCAACATCATTTAGTATTTTATATTCATCAATCCCATAAATCACTTCAAAAATTAAATTTTTATCATCTAATCCTATTAATGACATATTGTTATTATTTTTGATTATATTTTACCAATAAATACATTTTATTTCAATTTTTTATAAATAATTTAAGAATCATCCATAACAATAATATTTAGAAAAAGCAATTTTCTAAAGTTAAATAAAATTGTTTTTTGCTGACATTTTTTATATATTGGATAACTTTAATTCATCAATATATTTAATATATCTGAGATGAATATAATCATTATATAATTTTGAAAGATTTTTATCACAACCCTCATATTTTGGTTTGGTATAGTTTTCTTTTGATTTAATTTTTCCTTGTGAAATCATTAAATTTAATTTTTCATCAAATTGTTCTAAAATTTCTTGAGAAAAATACTCTTGAATATTATGATTTGAACTGAAATCCATTGGACTCGAATAAAAAATTTCTTTCCATACATATAATTTTTCATTAGCATAATCATACACATCTTTCTTTCTATATTCAGTTGTAATTATGAATTCAAACTTTGTTTCTAACAACATTAATTCAATACCATTTAAATTCATTGTGATTTCATAATTATGTTCAATTATTTTTTCTTTTGTTAACAAATCAATGCTATTTATTTCCAATGAATTCAATAAATCTGTGTATTCAGATTTAGCAAGTATACTTATTTGTTTTCCTAAACGGCGGCGATTTAATGATTTAGATGAATCAAAGTTCTCATAAAATTTAATATTGTATAATTTTTTTTCATATTCATCTGGGAAATATATATTAACCATTTCTGCTAAAATATATTCATTTGAATAAAAATTTTTATCAACACTAGGAATAAACGTGTGTTGTTGATTTATTTATCCAATCTAAATTTATTTGATTTAATTTATTAATAATTAAATCAAATTCTAATGGAGTTGTAGATTTTAATGGTTTGGGTTGTATCGAATCTAATTCTTTATAATATTTTCTAACTGGATTGGTAGGAGTGATAACGAATGATTTACTTATTTCTATAGAATTATAGTATGACACAAATTCTTCCCCATCTTGAATTGTATCGTATCCAATAATAAAATTAACTACATTATCATCATCAATAAAATCAAAAATGATACGAGAATACCAATTCATATTAGACATTAATATGTATCTATATAATTGAAAATAAATATTGGTATTCAATTTTTATTTATTTCAATTTTTTAATTGTGATGTAAAATATATAAATATATACATATAAATGACACAAATAATCAAGATGATATAAATATTGAGGATTATTTAACTTAGACAAAAAAGTCAATTTGTTTAGAAGCTGAATTATTTAGTGGTTTGTTTCTTTTTATAATATTATCGGAATTTTTGTTGGAATTCATAATACTTGATAGATTAGGAATATTAGAATTATTTTTTGAATTAGTAATTTCTTCAAATCCAGTATTAACTGGAATAAATGGAGGAATTAATTTATGATATTCTCTTCCTAGAATTTTGGAATTTTTTCTATATTCATCAATTGTCATCGGACCACCATATTTATTTAAAAGTTCTTTAGGTCCTGCTATATTAATTTCAACATCGCTAATTGAATTAATTTTATTTTTGTTAATCATATAATACATCAATTTTAATAATGAATATCTATTCCAAATTTTATCATCATTTAATGATAAATTATATGCTCCAGCACAATTAAATGAACAAAAACATCCACTAACATAAAAATTATTATCAGAATATTTTTCTGGTAAATAAGTAGGAAGATTATCAAATTGACAAGTACACCACCAACAACAAACATTAGTAGTGGTTGGAATTAATTTATTTTGTTGATTATCAAATAAATTTAAATTACAAGGATATACTTTTACTTCGGTAAAATACATTGGTGTTATTTCAGTTAAATATTTTTTTAGTTCAATATTTTCATCTTTTAATTTTTTTATAGCAAGACATAATTGTTTAACATATTGATTATTATTTGCAATATTTGATAAAGTATTTTCAACATTATCTTTTTGGTCAGAATCTTTATCTGATGTACTAGAGTTATTTATATTATCTGAAGATAAATTATTATTTTTTTTGATAATATCTTCTAAATTTAAATTGTCAGTATCAATTTTAGCTAAATCAGCTTTTGATAAAGGAAGATGTAAAATAATTTCTTCTTCTTCTAAATTATATATTTCTTTGTTACTAGTAGATTTAACTTTTGAATTTGATGATAACATTAATTCTTTTTTTTTTGGTCTTCCTCTTTTTTTTTTAATAACTTGATTTATTTTATTTAGGTCAATAGCATCTAATATATCTTGAGAATTTATTTCATCACGTGCAACATTATTTTTACTCTTTTCATTATCACTCGTATCTACACTATCATTATCACTATTATCACTGTCATTTTCACTATCGTTATAATGGACGTTTTTTTTTTCCATTGTTATTTAATATATATGTAATATATCTTTAAATATATATATAGTATAAAATTCAAATTTTTTATATTGGGATTACCTCATATATAAAAAAACATTAAAAAAGCACAAATTATCATAAATTTTAGAAACTGAAATTAATTGAATAATAAAATTTTTTAAGATGTATCAACTGTTATACCAGATTTTTTATATTTTCTTTTGGACATTGTGGAATAATTATTTTTAGAACTTAAACTTCTTTCAATTTTAGAATTTTTTACTGGTTTCGAATTGGATGTTTCTGAATTAGCTGAAATTGTAGAATTAGATTTGGATTTGGATGATTGGGAAGATTGGGCAGATTGGGCAGATTGGGCAGATTGGGCAGATTGGGCAGATTGGGTAGATTGGGCTGATTTTTCAGATTGTAAACTTCCATTTGAATTAGATTCTTGTTCTGATTGTGATGTGTTGTTATCTTCAGAATATTTAGAAGATTTAGATGATTTAGATGATTTGGTATGTTTAGATGATTGTTTATTATTAGAATCATCAACATTTAAATTGGTATTATTTCTATGAATTACATTTGGAGCTTGATTTTTATATAATTCTTGTGCTGGACGTTCAAGTTGTTCTTTACTCAATCCCATATTTATTCCCATACCCATATTTGAAATATTTTTTTTCATATAATCTAAATGTGATGCTATTTCATTTCTTCTTTGTGAATTTAACATATTATTTTGAGCAAATTGCTGGGATTGAACATATTGTTGAGGTTGGGCAAATTGTTGAGCAAATTGTTGAGGTTGAGCAAATTGTTGGGGTTGAGCAAATTGTTGAGATTGGGCAAATTGTTGTGAATTTTTAGTTTCAAACATTTGTTTTGCTCTTTCAAATTCTTGCATTCTTTTTAAATTTTCAGTTTCTTGTTTTGCCAAATCTTCTTTTTTTTGTTGTAAAAACATCATATCTTTAACTTGTTGATTTGCCAAATCATGTTCATTTTTTGTTTTTGACATAAGAATTTCATTTTGTTTTTGTGTTTGGTCTAGCATTTGTTGTGATGATTGAGCCATTGCTTGTAATCTCATTTGTTCCATCATTTGAGGATTTGATTGATTATTAAGTGGTGTATAATTTGGTTGTGGTGAAGTACCATTTTGTAATCCAAAAATTGGAGGAATTCCTAATTTACCTTGTGCTGCTACTTGATTAAGATGAAATTTAAGTGCAGAACCTCCAATCATAAGTATTAATTTTAATTCTGGACTCATAGATTTTCCGGGTTTATTATATTTTTCATAAATTTCACCAAAAACATCATAATAAGATGAAATATCAGCATTAATTTGTTGTGACCAATTAGTTAATTTAAGAGAAAAAGGATCATATTTATCATTTAAAATTTCTAATCCATAAATACAATTTAACATAATACTTGAAGTCCAATTGATAAAATTTTGTTTAGCACGTATATTAGTATGTAATTGATATTCATATTTCATTGTAAAATAATCCGAATTCATACTATAATTTTGTGATAACTTGACTTGGTATTGTGCTAATTCACCAAGTTTTCTTAACATATCTAATTTTCTTAACATTTGTTGTTCTGGAGATAATTCATTATAGTTATCATAATCTGGATTTTCTTCTTGTCCACCATTTTGTTGATTATTATCTTCTTCAACTTGTTTATTATTTTGTTGATTATTATCTAAAGTTTTAGAAGTAAAATTTTTAGAAAAAAAACTTTCACCACCATTATTTGATTTTGTTTTTGTATTATTAGATTGAGAATATGCATGAGAATTATTATTATAAGATGTAGAATTTTTGATATCAGATGTGTGCTTATTGTCAGATGTTAAATAACTATTAAGATCAGAATTAACGGATTTATTATCTGATTCATTATCTGAAGTAGGTTTTGTATATGATTTATTATTAGTAGGTGCTTTTTCAGATGCTTTTAAATATTCTACCATATAATCTGTAGAATAACTTACATTTTTTTTGGGAGGTATATTATTTTCTGAATTATTTGATGTTGATGAATTGTCTGACATAATTTATATTATATTGATAATAAACTAAATTTTAAATATAAACCCAATAAATTTAAAATAAAATAACTTATAATATATTTTATTTGAAACAAAAAATTATAAATATATAAATTATTTTTTATAATTATATTTATCTTATGAAAATATATATATCCAGTAAAGGATGTCATATTCAAGTTTAAATGATGCTTTTAATATAAATTCTGATTTTGAAAAAACGATAAGAGGAATAAATTCATTTAATCCGATTAATAATACTATGGAAAATATAAAAACAAGTCAAAATTCAAATTTAAACAATTCAATTCCACAATTTGAATCTAATTATTTTGATAATAATAAAGGAAATACATATGAAGCTAATTATCAAAATAATTTTTATAATCCTAATGATCCACTTCCAATAATTGATGGTATGTATTCAGGTGATGATAATTTAAGTTGGGAAAGTTTAAATGGAACAGATTTATATAGCAGAGGTGATAATACATCTTGTTCAAACAAATTAACTCATCGTGAATGCATAAATATTTATAATAATCCAGATTCCTATAAAGACCTGATGTTATCTCAAGCTTTAAAACACGTTTCCAAATGTAAATTGTGTAAAGAAGAAATAAAAAAATCAATGTTAATTAATACTAAAAATAACAATAACACAAAACAAACATCAATGTCAAAATCAGAAACGCAACAAACACAAAAACAATTATCAAATGGATTTAAAAAAAATTTAAATAACATAAATAATTCAAATGATAATTTAAGTTTAATGTCAAATTACAAAAATTTTCATAATCCTATAAATTCCGGTTCATTAAATTTATCATCACAATCACAATCACAATCACAATCACAATCAAATTCTAAAATAGAATCTGAATTAAAAGTGTTAAGTGAAAAAATAAATGGTGAATCAAATTTAAAATACCAAAATGCTCTGATACAAAATAACATATCAAAATACTTGGAAGATTTAGAAGAACGAAAAAAAATTAATCAAAAATTAGATAATATTTTAGAAATAATAAAATTAGAATATATAAATAAACAAGAAAATAATAAATCAATTAAACCAACAATTAATACAGAATATAAAGATAACAATTTAATGAATTTATTATCATCACAGCAATTTTTATTAAATTTATCCAAAATGAATGAACAAAATAATATAAATACGATGAATCATCAAAATAACCTAAATAATTCCAATCAACAAAATAATTTAAGCTATGAATCATATTTACTATATATATTCATATTTATAATTCTTGTATTATTAGTAATAGATATTGTTTTAAGAATAAATACAAAATCAAGTTAATTTATATTTTTCCAGCTTATAAAAATACCGTTATTTGATATTATTAAAGTTAAAAACTTTTTTTCTTTTAATTTAGAATCAATATATTTTAAACATTCATATGAATTATAATTTGAATATCCAAAATATGATGTTCCAATATTATAAATGATATCTGTAAAATTTAATTCTATTGCAGTATTTATTTTTATTAAACAATATTTATATAATTCATCATACAATTCATCAATTTTTTTTTTTTCATTAATTTTATTGTTTTTAATTTTATTGATTATATAATCATCAGAAATTGTAGATTTATATGTGTTAGATTCAACTAGAGTATTAACTGAAAAATCATTAATGGAAATAGTTGTTTTTTCTTGTGAATTATTTTGTAATATATTATTGGCAAAAATATTTTTAATGTTTATATTATTCATCTGATAATAATATATTATATTAAAATATATAAAAATTATACATATTAATAATTAATAAATATGACTGAAAATAATGATGATTTAAAAAATATTAATAATTCAATTAAAAAGGATAAAAAAATATTAGTTATAAGTGGAGGTGGATTAAAAGGTTTGGCTGGATTAGGTTCATTAAAATGTTTAGCTGACAATAAACTTTTAGACCAAATTGATACATTTGCTTGTTCATCTGTCGGGTCTGTAATATGTTTTTTATATAATATTGGATATGACCCTAAAGATATATATGACGTATTAGAACAAATTGATTTTACAAAATTAATAAAATATATTGAACCTGAAAATTTATTAACAGACCCATGTTTTGGTATTAGTTCACCAGAACCAATATTATATTCAATATATAGTTTTATGAAAAAAAAAAATATCAGTAAAAATTTAACTTTTAAGCAACTATATGATATGACTAAAAAAACAATAATTATTACCGGAACTTGTTTAAATGATACAAGTATTAAATATTTTTCACATATAACAAATCCCGATATGCAAATACTAAAGGCATTAAGAATAACAATAAGTATACCATTCATATTTAGACCTTATCAATTTGATGGTAAATTATGGGTTGATGGTGGTGTTATGAATAATTTTCCAATAGATTTATTTAATGATAAATTAAGTGAAGTTATAGGTATTTATATGGATGATGTATATGATACAATTGATGAAATTGAAGAAATACAAGATTATTTTACAAGGGTATTCAAATGTACATTTAGAGGATTAAATTATAATAAAATAGAATTATTTAAAAAATATTTTATTCATATAAAAACTCCCGGAAATCATTCAACTAATTGGGAAATCACTCAACAAGAAAAAAAAATGCTTTATGATTTGGGATATACTTATGCAACTGAATATATTGAAAAAACTTTCCTAAATAATTAATTATATTAAACTATATCTCTTTTTCTAACATTATTTGCTTTTGGTAAATTACTACTTGATTTTAATTCCATAAAATTGTCTTTATCTTTTTTTTCAAATTTATCAGAACCAATTTCTTTTTCTAATTCTCCAAAATCTTGTACATTCATAGAATTAATTTCATCCATAAATTTTAACATACCATTGATGTCAGATGAATTTTGATGTGAATTTGTTTTGGTTTGATTTATTATTTCCCCATTATCATTAATTTCAATTATTTCTGGAATTTCTGATAATTCAGATTTTTTAATATGTTGTTTTGTAAATTTAAAATCTTTAGCTAATTCACTTGGTTTATCTAAATTATCGTAATATTCATCAATGTTTTCTTTAAGGTGTTTTGTTTTTAAAAATTTTTCAATTTCTTTAACTTTTGTATTGGAAGATAAATTATTTTCAACTTCTTTAAATATTGTATCTTGTTCAAGTTTTCTTCTATTCAAATAATCATTAATATCATTATCAGATAATTTTGTATCTGTACGTTTAGAAGTTTTCCATTGTACAAAATCTTCAATATTTAAATTATTAGTTGATTCGGATGATAATACTGAATTCATATCAGAAATGTTTGAATATAAATTTGAACCAAAATATTCATTATCATCCATAAATGATGAAAAACCACTGGAATATCCAGGCATTGCATCTAATGTACCCCATTCTTTATTCATAATCGAATTTGAAAAACTTTGTGAATTTTTATATTTGAGGAATTCAAAAACATCATTAACATTAACTTGGTCTTTATGTTGGGCAATAAAATTAGCTAGAGTGTCATCAGATGTTTCAATTTGCATATTTTTTCTTTCTATTTGAATATCATTAATTCTGTCTTTTAAATCCTCAACATCAATAGCAGAATCTTTATATTGTTCTCTATATTCATCAAATGTATCTGCATATAATTTATCCAATTCTTCTTTAGTGATTGGTTTATCATTTGATGACATCCAATTTTTAAAATCATCTCGCAATCTTACATAATCGTCACCTTTGAATTCGTCCATACTTTTTTTTAAATAATATAAATCATATTCTTTTCTTAATTCTTTATTAAATAAAATTTCATAAGCACGTGTTATTTCTTGGAATTTATCACTTGAACCTCCCTGATCCGGATGATTTTTTTTAGCCATCTTTATATATGCTAATTTAATTTCATCTGATTTAGCATCCATTTCTATTTCTAGAATAGAATATAAATCAACAAATGTTTCTGAGTCATAAATAAAATCTAATTGTCCTGACATTTATTATAATGTATTATATTTGATTAATATTTATATTTATTTTAAATTTTATTTTTAAATGCGTTTAATATTTTTGATATATATTTTAATATATAAAATAATCATCATTTTTATTAAATGTTTGTGAATAATCACATTCTAATGAAATTTCTGGTAATGTAAATTCTCTTCCTGCATAATAATCCAATTTAGAATCAATATTTACCTGAATCGCATTTGTTTGTTCATTTCTTAATTTAATTTTATTATCATATTCTAAATCAGATAATTTGGAATTATAACAATTAATCCAATTAATAAAATCATCTATTTCAAAATTATTAATAAAATCATTTATAAAATTCTCATCACTATGACTTTTTTTACCAAAAACATTAAAATCTACACAATTCATTGTACTATTGTTTTGATGTTTGCAATGTGTTCTTTGGTGTTCAGTTCCCTTTGAATAATCCCAATTAGGATTATATTTTTCGGTATTGTGGTTAATTTTTTTCCAATTAAAATAATTAATTAAATTATTTTGATATTTGGGATTGATATTATTATTTTTTACTAATTCACTAACCCAATCAGTATATGCATAATTAATGTTCGGATTAGAAATTTCTTTTAAATGAAATTGTATTTCTTTACCAATATCAAATTGAGGAATTGGATAGGTATACCTTTCCTCTATTTTTGTATAATCAAAAAACATTTTAATATATATTTCTTCAGGAGTTTTTTCTTCCTCATTTAAAATATAATTTAATTTTAATGTATTAAATTCATTTGATATTTTTTCAATATCATATTTTTCATTTTTAATTATTGGTTTGGTATATAAATTTATGTAAACCTTATCAATCAAATCTATTTTTTCCTTATTAAATTTTACAATATTATTATTTGTCATAGTATTATTAATATGCCAATCCAAATAATAATTATCATAAATATTTTTTAATTCTGGATTTGATAATATTTTTTCAATAGATGTGATTATTTTTAATTGTGCTTGATTATTATAATAATCAGGATTCTTATAAGGATATTGATTGTTACTTATTAAATTGAGATATATTGAAAAAAACTTTTTGATTCAGTAGAATTTGTTAGTTGGGTTTTGAATTCAGCATATTTGGATTTGACCAATTCAATATCAGTATCAATATCAAATCCAATAAAATTATAAATATCAAAAAAATACTTATTGGATTTAAGATTTTTAATTTGAATACTAAAATTTTTCAAATCAATAAATTCCAATTCCAAATCCAAATTTAAAAGTAAATCTATAAAATTATTATTATTAAATTGATAAGAGTAAAAATTTTTAATCCTATTCACTTTTAAAAGTAAAAATATTGTTTTAATATAAATTTATTTATTTATATTGAAATAATTAAAAAAATTAATTCTCAATAGCTTGTTTAACAGATTGAGGTGTAATATTAGAATCTAATCTCTTATAAACTTTGTCACCTTTAACTAAAATACCAGTAGGTACAAATTGTACATCATATTTATTAAATAGATTAGAAGATTCATCAGAACCATCTGATTGTACTTTTTTAACATCAAAACCTTTAGATTTCATTAAAGCACAAACATCATTATGATGTTTATCAAGATAAGTATGGCAATGTGGACAATGTTTAGAAACAAAAACATATAGCTTAACTGGTTCATTTGTATTTTCAAATGATTCATTAAAAAAAGCTTTTTGTCCAATAAAAATTAGAACTAAAATAACAATTAATACAATAACAAAAGTATCCATTAAATTTTTGTGATATAATATAATTAAAATATAAAAAAATATATAATAAAATATTTTTATAGTTAAAATTAGTTTACTATAAAAATTGATAAAATAATAATTTAAATATAGAAAATTTAACTTAATTTACAAAATAATTTATTATTAAATAAATTAATTATAAAAAAATATTTTCTATAAATTATTATATACATTCCAATGTCTGAAGAAAAATCACTTGAAATATTTAAACCTTTGAAATCATATTTTGCTATATTATGTCAACAAAAATGTTATAATTATTCCGAAAGCAAATGTGGTGAATTAATAGATATTTTATCTCGTAAGAATTGTGATAAATCTGAAAATCTTTCAGATAATTTTATAAATGCCTTATCTTGGTTTGCTACAGAATTAAAAAAAGCAGATTCACCACTCGGAGTATTCACAATTAAAAATAACCTTAAGAATATTTTTCAAGAAGCTTACACAAATACTGATGGTTCTGCAGATGCAGTTAAAAAATATATTGTTGATGCTGTTGATAAGGCATCTAATTTAAGTGGATTTAAAATGAGTCAAGATAATGGTGAAGGAAATACTTATGAAGATATTTTAGAAGCTGTTCTCAAAACTACACCTACCAGTGCAGATGAAGCTTTCGATGATTGGTTTTCAACTGCATTTAATTCATATGAACCTAATCAAAAATATTTTGAATTAAACATTAAACCAAATTTAGGAAAATTAGATGAATGTGAATCAAAATTATTAATGGATTTTTTTGAAGTTGCTGTAGAAGGTCAATCAGATAAAGTATCAATCGAACAATATATTACTGGTATGAATTCAACATATTCTGGTAAAGCTAGATTAAATGTTAAAATAGATGGTGATAAACCAAAATTATTAGAATTATTACCAAATTCAGTTAAAGAATCATTTGAAAAATATTTAATTACTCCTAAAGATGGCTCAGCATTATTCGTTTATGATACACCAGAATGCTATAAATTAACAATTAGTTCAGCTGAACCTAAAAAAGAAGAATATAAAGTTCCTGATACTAAAGTTGTATTAGATTGGTTTAAAAATGAAACTAAAAGATTAATGAGAAGAAGATCTGAACCAGAAGTTAAAGATGCTAATGATACAGAAGCATATGTAGATTCTGATGCTGAAAAAACCCAATATAAATTCCCAGGTTCATTTGATAATATTGTAAATTATCAAGATAATTGGAGAGCAGATATAACTGGTAGACTATGGAAAAAAGATTCAACAGGTAAATTTGTAGAATATACTGATGATGATTTAGTAGCTGATTCAAAAAAATTTGAAACAAAAGATGGTCATTGTGGTAATTTATGTATTTTTGATACTCCAGATAAATGTTCTAAATTTTTTGAAAAAATGACTGATAAAAATATGGTGAATATGACAATTGATGAATTATCTAAAGAAATTAATAGTGCTGATTTTGTTAAAAGTTATAAAGAATTAAAAGAAAATATTATTAATGTTAATCCTTTGTTTGTTGTTGGAACTTTAAGAATGTTTGGATTTGAAAAATTTGTTGATTTTACAAATGATGGAACAAAAATAGTTAAAATTGAAAGTTTTACTCGTTGGTGGGATAGATATGGCAATAAATTAAATTTAACCCCAAATAGTCCTTTTCCAGGTACACATAAAGGATTAACCCCAGAACCTCCAGCAAATTTAGAATTATTTTTCAAATTATTAATAGCATTTATCAATAATAATGAATTTGTTTTAAATCCTCAAAGTAAAGAATTAATTAATAAATCTGGTAAACCAAAAGTTTCATTAAATGGTCCTCCTCCAAAATACTTCAAAATTAATGGAAAAGATGTTCTCAATAAATATTATGAACAATCATTAGCAATTTATGAAGGTAGAACTCCTTCAAATTCTGAACAACCAGAAAGTTTATCAAATTTAGTTGAAACAATGAGAAAAAATGCCTTATTAAATTCAAAACCAGTTAATATGGGATTACCTGAAAATAGAGCAAATTTAAGTACATTACTTAATTTGATGATTGGTATTACAACTGGAGGTAAATTTAGAGTATCAACAATGTTACCTTTTTCTACTGGTAAAGGATATCATATTGGAGGTGTTGGTTCAGATTCAAAAATATTACCATGTGCAAATAATGCATTTGAAATATATAGAATGGGTATTGATGCTTTAAATAAAAAAAATAAAAAACTTACTCCAACATTAGCTAAATCTATTAGTTCTGAACTTAAACAATTAGAAGATATTGAACGTGGTGTTTATGAAAATTTAGGAGTGATTGCAACATATGTTAAAATTATTAATGTTATGAATGATGAAGCCGTAAATAATGATGTTACATCAGAAATAATGGAAAATGCCATTAAAGAATATGAACTTAAAAGTAATAAATTATCATCAAAAGCTGATTCAACAATTAGTATGTTAATTAAAAATTTATTTGATGAAAAAAACACTGGTTCTTATTACACTAAATTATAAAAATGTATTTTTTAATAATTATTTAAAAAAATATTAAATTAAATAATTTTATTTAATTTATTTTACAAAAATTTATATTTAATATGTTGAATTAAATATGGTAGCTGCAACACCATTAGCTACTTTAAGAAAGTTATAAGTTGATATATAACATTTAAAAACATATTGATTATAATTTACATCAATCGGATAAATAGATGAATTAATTTCAAAAGTATTGAAAAAAGATAAATTAATACTTCCAGAAGGTTGTAATGAAGTAGAATAAAGTTCAAATATGTTTATTCCAAAACCACTTTCATTTTTTCCCATAGGATAATTTAAAAATGGTGCTAAAAGACTATAAAAACTCATTTCATAATTACTTGATAAGTTAGAATTTAAACTAAAACCTATATTTTTTATTAATGGTACATCATTTTCATTAAGTAAATATTTAAAATTTTCTAATTTATTAACTAATTCTGTATTAAAAAAATATTTTTTATAATTAAAATTTTGATTAACATTACTATTTAAAAAATATTGAACTTGCGCCATAAAAATAACATATTTACAGGGATTAATTGCTTGTAAAAAAATTCTATTATTTAAATTTATAAAATATAAAGGATTTGTATAAGTAATTTGTTCAATAATGTATTGATGTTTATTTAAATAAAATTTTTTTCTTTCTTCTTTATCTAAATAAATATAATTACATAATAAATACAATTTTTTAAAAACTAAATTATTAGGCATTATAAAAGTATATTTTTTTTCTATATAAACACTTGTTGAATTTAATGGATTTGAATTAACAGGTATATAAATTGAACCACTATATAAACCATATATAACAAATTTCGTTGTATTAGTAACATCAGTTGCTATAATTGTTGCTATTTCTGAAAGCAAATTTGTAGAAGATATAAATTGATTATCTGATATTTTCCTGTAATACAATTTATAATTTATAACATCAAGAGTTACTTGATTTACATCTCCCAAATCTATACTATCAAATTCTGCCCACGCAACTCCTTGGTTTGAAAGTTGGAAAAGTGGTTCTCCTAATATTCCACTTCCATAATAATTTTGTATATAAACATAATTAGATGGACTAAAAATTCCACAATTTTCAAAATTGTTTAACTGTATATTAAATCTTACTGACATATATTCTAAACACAATAAAGGAAGTGCTGCACCAGCAGTATTACAAAACCAAAACCAAAGTGGAACATATAATGTTTTTGAATTAAAATTTTTATTTAAATGTTGATATGTTGTTAGATCTGGAGTATTTCCAATATATTCATCAATAGAACTATTAAAATTATTCCAATTTAATTCTTGCATAACAGCCATCCATTCTCCCCATTGTCTTGATACAATTTGATTTCCGATTTCTAATTCGACATAATCAATTATAGCATAAGCTAATTTTTTAGTCCATTTAAATTTAATTTTATTATTAACTTCATTATTATAGTCGTAAATTATTGGAATATCAGGTAATTCGATAACTAACCACATTTTATACAACAAATCTCCTAATTTACCAATTTCTAATGTATATTTTTTTCCAAAATTTGTTTCATATAAAAAATCCAATTGAACTGTTTCAATTGAAAAATTAGTATATCTTCTATATATTATTTTATAAAATGAAATTTGTGGATTTTCTGACAATACTATATTTTCTTCTCCATATGCTACTAAAATTATTTCACCAGCAGGCATTATAATAATTAATATAATTGTATATTGATTAATTTTTATAATAAAATATATTTTATTATAGAAATATGAATATTAAAAAAATACTAAAGGTTATATATAAATATTTATGAAACAAATAATAATCCAGCAAGACTTGATTGATATCTAACGAGATTGTATTCATATGTTGTTATAGATATTTTAAAATTTACATCTGATATATTGAATAATGTGTTTATACTATTGAGATAATTTAAAAATTTTTTTCTATCAAGTTGTATTTGTATTTTAAATGTTTTATAGTTACTCATATTAATAGCACCTGTAGGTTGAAAATCGGTTGGCTCTAAAGCAAAACTATAAGTATTATAATTTTTATTTAAATTTACTTTAGTGTTATATTTATATGGATTTAATGTAGTAGTTATAGCATTATAATTTGGTGAATTATTAGAATCTAAAAATAAAATACCATCTCGCAATAAACCATCAAAGTAAAACTTTGTATTAATTATAAAATCATAATTTGAATTACTTAAAACATCCAATGTTATATTTTGAAAAATATTTAATAAATTTAATTTAACATCAATATTTTTTAATATATTTATTTCATAATTATCAATTTTAATTTGGAATGACCAAATAATTTGTTTTACCAAATTATCTAATTCAAATTCAAAATCAATATTAATAACATTTTTGCTTTCATTCAAAAAATTTGTAATATTTTTAACCAATTCATAATAATTATTTATCTCAATTAAATAATCAATTTTTTTTGTTGATAATCTAATTCTTTCTTCTCTTTCAATTAAAATAAAATCTGAATTTAATTTATTTATAAGACTTATTGGCGTTAAAAAATTTATATAATATGAATTTTTATATATGTTTGTACTATTAAGATATACTTTTATTATTATATTTGTATTCATACAAGCTATTAATGGTATAGAATTAAAATAATTTTCAAAAAAGAATTTTACAGGAACAATAAAGTTTTTTTTATATGCCATTTTTAAATATGGTTTTAATCCCGATACAATATAATTTTCAGAATCAACACTTCTTAAATTTAACATTTGATTTAATAATCCTTGTTTATTTATATTTTGAAAATTATCGATAAATACTTTATAATTATAATTGAAATATTGAGATATTATTTCATCATCAAATAATAGTTCAATTCTATTAATTAATTGGATTATACCGTATTCATTTATAATACCATAATTTAATTTAATGATATAATCTACTAATTTTTGCTGAATCTTAACATCATTAAATACATTATCGATACTTTTTATATAATAAATAAATTTTGAATTATTGAAATTATGTAACAATCCTAATAAATATTTATTATTAATAATTTTATTATTTGACAATTTTGGTAAAACTATATCAATATTATTAATTATAATCTCAGATTTATTTACATTATTAATAATATAGCTAGGTAGTTCACCATATCTTATATTTATAAGTTGATTGAAAAAATTTGAGGTAGCAATTGTAAATTCATAATTATTATAATTGTTAAATAACAAAATATTTAAATTATCAAAAAATGCATTTGCAGAAATACTTGTTGGATTATTTAAAAATGAAATTATTTCAGTATTAATTATATTGGCAAGTGAATAAAATATATCACTAATACTATCTGTATCATAATTAATACTTAATGCAACAGTTGTCCAAGTTATATAGCAAGAATAATAAAATAATAAAATTGGTATATTATTTATTATATTTTTAACTATTATTTGATTATTTAAAAGTGATAAAATTGTTATTTGTGATTTTTCATTTTTGTAATTATTTTGGTTAAATATTTTTTTGGTATTTGAACTATTTATACTAATGCTATCATTTAAATAAATACCAAAATTAAAATTTATAATTGAAAATTGTGTTTGTATATTATTTACTATTGTATAATATATATCATTAATTATTGTATTAATATTACCTAAATATATATTTACATTAGAAGTTAAATTATTGAAAGTATTAATGATAATATTATAAAAAGTATTTGAACCTAATAAAAATTCATCATTTAAATTTAATTTCACAACTTGACCATTATAGATTTGTATTGTATATTCACTATAACTATTAATATTATTTATAAAATCATTTATTTTGTATTTGGTGCTATCATATATCGAATTATTTTGAATTATTTTATAATAATTATTGATGTTATTATCTGGAATAATATTTGAATTCAAATTATCCATATATACAGAAAAATTTTTTGTTAAATCTAATGTGTTTATTTTAATGTTATATTGTAGGTATTGATGCGAATATATTAGATATTGTTCTTCTAATGTATAATATGAAGGTATATTAATAAACTGAATTGTATAAATATTTATTATCAAAATATACAATATATACAATTCATCAAAAATATTCAAGTTATATGCAAAATTATATTCATTATTATTATTGTTATTATTTGTAATTAAATAATTTAAATATGAATAATACATATTATAAAAAGTAATATATGATCTTAAGTTAGAATTATATATATTGTCAATAATATTATAATTAATAATACCCCAATAATTATTTAAAATGAAATTAAAAATATTATTTAAACAAAAAGATGATTTTAAATTAAAATCTACATTATCTTTATTTATATATAAATTTGGTTTATTATTATTTAAAAAATAATCTGAATCATATTTCATTAATATAATCTCGTTAATTATATCAGGATTAATAAACAAATCTGAAGTATTGAATAATATTCTGTAAATATCGATATAATTTTTTTGTAATTCATCCATATAATCATTATCTTTAAGTAAAATAAAATAAATATATGTATAAATCATATAATAAAATGAAAATATATCAAATGTAAATTTTTTAATAGCATATTGATCATTTATAAATTCAAAATATTCAAATTCTACATTAGCAAAATATTTTATCCATGTATTAATCACGTTAATATCATATGAATCCTCATTAATCCAATAAATAAGTTCTGATAATGAGTATGTAAATTTTTCAAAAAAAATATTTTTATAAAGCAAATTATTAACGACTGTAAATAATTGTTCATAATATGAAAGTATATACAAAGAATTTAATTTATTAAAATATTGTGAATTAAAATAATTATAAATATTATTGATGTCTATTATATAATTTTTTATTTTTTGTATTGATTCAATAATTTTATTATTTAGTAAAGTATTATTAATTTGAATACCATATATACTACTGATTTTATAATAAACAAAACGTATAATTATTTCAAATTTCAATAATAAATTTAAAAAATTTCTAATATACATAAAATTAACATTTGATTCAGCCAAAAATGTATTAAAAAAGAGAATAACATCTTGTGTAAATTTTGAAGAATCATTTTCAAGAATATCATTAGAAAATAATTGATAATAGTAATAACTTAATAAATAATTATTAATTTCTAAATAATTAGAAAATGTTGGTACATTAGAATATATTTTTTGTATAAAAAGATTTTTTACTGATGATAAATTATTGTTTAATCTGAACGAATAATTATATAAAAAATAAATTTTTATTATTTGATTTATAACGTCATAATATGAAATAGTTTTTTTTGAATTATTAGTATAGTATACACTTGAAATAAAACTATTAATTAAATCAACAAATAACCATACATATAAATTCATATTAAATTTTTTAATATTTTTAATGGCATTTGTGTTACTAACAATATTTGAATAATAAGTAAATAAATTCTTATAAATAGTTGTACTATTATTAACAAAATTATTATAGTTGTAATTATAAGAGTAATATTTGTTATAATATTTAGGATATGAATAATTATAATTAATTGTAATTGGTATATTATCATAATCATTTGGGGTAATTATCGATAAATTATTAAATTTTGAAGTAACTTTGTTTAGTTTACTAATATTAAAAATTCTTGTTATAAAAAAATACATTTTATTTATTCCTTTTAATGAAGTTAAATCTAATGATAAACAATAATTCGATATATATCCCTTAAATACTTCAAATAATTCATTTATATTATTTGATCCATTTCTTAAATAATTTAGTGTAGCATTAAAATCATTATATAAATTATTGTAAGAAATTGAGTAATTTTTTAATAATAAACAAGATAAATTATATAATAAATTAAAATCATTTACTACTGTTTTATTATAATTTTTTTTAGCTTCAAATGTAAAATCACTTGTTAAAAATAGTTTATTAGCTGAACTATTATTTAAATCATAAATCATACTACCAAATCTAATTTTAAGTATTTGTAATGAATTAAAAGTTAATGTATATTTATCGAGATAATTTTTTTCTGTGTCAATATTAAATATAATATTTATATTCGATATTAAATTTGTTAATGATGGTTTAAATGGACTATTAATTAATAAACTATCTGTATACATATTTACATTTCCAATACAATTATAATAATTTTTGATATATAAATTAGATAATAAATTAAAATTTACAACAGGTGTACATAAAATTTTTGTTTTTGAAATAAAATAAATAATATCATTTTTATTTTGTAAAAAATCTGGAAAATCACTAATTATTAAATTTTTATTTTCTATTGTTGGTTCCATATTATATATTTGATAAATTGCCCAATTAATAATTTTCATGTTTTGTTTATAACTTAAAACATTTTTTAATTTTACGTCATATATTACATTTGGTTCTAAATTATATTCAATAACAATATCTTCATTTATTTCAAAATTATCAATTAGTAATTTTGTTGTAGAATTTAAAATAATCCAAGTAAAAAACAAAAAAATAGTAATTTTTTTAATAATGTGATTTGTGTCAATAATTAATTTAGAACTAATATCATCTGATTTTAATAAATCTACAATATTTATAAATATTAAATTTGGACTATATGCTTCATTTAAACATATATAATTAAATATCAAATTCAAAAATTCATCATAATTATTAATATTTTTGAAATATTCCAATACATAAATACCATTATCTAATTTAAAATTTAATAAATCCAATTCGAAAAATTGTATATACTCATTAAATTTAAGAAATAAATTATAATATGAATTTGGTTCATTAACTCCTAAATTAATTTCTGAAATAATATTATTTATCCAATAATTTTGTGTAAATGATAAATTATTATACATATTTTCAAAATTATATATTTGAAAAATTGATTGATTTGAATATATTGATGTATTATTTAGATAAACTTTATTATTAGAATTAACAATTGGTTCATTATTATTTATATATAATTTAACAATATCATATAAAGTTTTACTATAAATTAATTTTTTCATACTAATTTGGTCAATAGAATTATCTATTAAATAACTTGTACTTAATATATATATTATTCTATTTATTGTTTGCTCGTAAAACAATGAATTTGAAATTAATTTGGATATATAATTTGTATACATGGTATAAATATCTAATTTATTAACTAAATTTGTATCATTAACTAACATATCAAATTCATCAATATCAATTAAATCATCATTCAATAATTTTTCATAAACAAAAACACTTTCATTAATGGTGCTTTCTGTTAGATAATTAAAATAATATAATGTATAAAAATAATTGTAATTCTCTATAGCGAAAAAACCTTTTAAATTTTCAAAAATATATAAAATTATTTGTTTAGAATATCTATCATTGTAATTGATACTTGTTATATTTTGAGCAATATTTAAATTATCATAAATTGTAGTTAAATTAAAAATTGAATTTTTATAATAATATAATTTATATTCGTTATAATTTATTTCTAATGGTAAATTTTTTGTTGTGGTAATTTTTGTAAATAAATCTGTATTATTTAATGCTGAAAAAAATATTACATTTGTTTTGTCAATTAAATTTAAAATTATATTTGAATATATTAAATTAAAATTTTTGTTGATTAAAAATATTTTTAAATTATTTTCATTTCCCAAATAATTATATTTGTTTATGGCGTAAAAATTAATGGGTGAATAATTTAAATTATTAAATGTTGTGTTTATTTCATCATTATTATTTAAAATATTTAAATATGTATTTTGTTCAGATAAAGGAAAATTATTATTTTGAGAATAAAAAATATTATTATTATAAACTGAATAAGAATTTATCGAATAAAAATATTTTGTACTAAAATCTATACTAATATTATCACTAGATTCTGTAAATTGTTTTATTAAACTTTCTATACAGCTATTATAAATATTATATGTATATTTATTTATAATAAATTCTCCAAATGTTACTATTAAATCTACATTTATACCGTTAATAAAATCAGCATTAAGATTATTTAAAAAAGAATTGTAATTATTAACATCAACAGATAAACATTTGTATATGAAATATATGTATAAATATATAATTATTATAAAATTAAATTTTGAAGAATTTACTGCATAAAATATATTGCTATTATTAATTGAACTAAAATCAACAGTTGATAAAGAAATATTAGTATTATTAACTAAATTAAATTTATCGATTGTTGACTTTATAATTAAAACAGAATTATTAAAATCAAATTCAGATATTAAATATAAAAGTAAATATGTTTTATTAACATTTGTATATGATATAATTAAATTAAGATAATCATCATAATAATTTTCATCAATATATGTTGAATTATCAAAAATACCAAATAATTTAGAACTAAAATATTTAAAAACATCAATAATATTACTTGTCGTGTTTAAAAAATTATTGTATTGTTTAGAACTATATTCTTTAAGTGAATAATCATAAGCAAACAAATATTGATTATCATATAATGATGTAATATTAAATAAATTATTTATTGTTAATATATTATTTCTGTTAATATTATCAAATGTTGTACCAATAGCAAAATTAGTGTAATAACAATTATAATAAAAATTTTCGTAATAACCATAATTAGTATCAAAAGAATTATTTATAAATTCTGAGTCATATATTTTAAGTAGATTAATAATTTCATTAAATTTAAGTTCATTTTTATCAAAGAAAGTAAAAGTCAAATTAAAAATTGAAATGAAATTAATAAATTTATCACTATTGTCATTTAATATTTGTAAAAATAATATTATGATTAAATCGTCATAATTATAATTATGTTGGCTACAAATATTAGGGATTTTATTTAAAAAATTTATATCATTAATTTTAAAATTTTGCAAATTTAGTTTATTAAAGTAAAAGTTAGTATATAAAAATAAATATTCATTTGAGTTTTTATTTATGATATTTTTTAAAAAATAATCATTGAAAAAGATATTAATATTATCATAACAAGAAAAATTACTTGAAATAAAATAATTGTAATTATCAATTCTATTTAAATTATATGTTTCAGTATAATTTCCAAATATATTATTATCGAATTCATATTGATTAAAGATATTGAAATAATATAATAAAAATGATAATGTCAAATCTCTTAAACTTACAATATCATCATTAATTATTACATTTAATATACTAAGATCAATTGTGAATTTTGATATAAATGTATAAAAAAAATATATTCTATAAATTGGAGAATTAGTAATAAATATAAATTTCTCATAAACATTTTCATTAATCAAAGTTGTTTTATAAGAAGCTTCGTTACAAGAACTATATTTGTAATATTCAAAATTGCTAAATGAACTATTAAATAATTTTTTATCTACATATGTAAATTGCTGATACATTAAACTACTATTAAAATTAAATTTTTTTTGACTATATATTGGATAAATTACATCGTATTGTAAATTTTTTATTTCATCTAAAAAACTATCAATAACTTTCATATTTATTTTTTGGATTATTTGGGTTGTTTGCAAATAATAATTTTTAGTAATTATTAAAAATTGAGAATCTTCAATATATTTTTTTACATTAATATTACTAAAATTTAACATTATATTTGTTTTAATATTATTTAATAATTTATACGTTATTTTATCAATGTTTATTTCAACATTATTTAAATAATCAATTAATTCATAATTGTAATAGATTGTATTATTGGAAATTTTATTATTTTCACAATTTTTATTTATGTTATTGGTAAATACATATATAAATGAAGAATAAGGTAATATTGTTAATGATTTATTAGAATTAATGTATAGTTTTGATAATTTACCCATAGGATTATAATTTTGTTGTATAAAGTAAAAATTTTCACTATTAAACGTTAGTGATTCTATTAATAAAAGTAAAAAAACATTATTTATAATAGCTTGACTATAAAAAACATTAGTGTCATTTAGACTAAGAAAATAATTAAAAATTAAATTTCTATTTGAATCTTGACTAAATACATTTGCAATATTATTGCTGACAACTTCAAATAAATTATTATTATAAATATAATTTAATGTTAAATCATTTTGAATGACACTTTGACCATTATTAGAATTTGTTAATGAACCGAAAAATAAAAATAATGAATTTACATAATTATTATCATCTGAAATATTATTAAAAACATTAGAAAATGTATTTATTGTATTTTTATTAAAATAATAATTTTCAATTATACTTGAATAATATGATATATGAACATAAGTAAACGGTTTTACATATTTTATTAATTCAAAATTTTCATAAATATTTTTAGAATATAAAATTAAATAAAATGTTTTGTTTGTAACTATTAATACATTTGGATTCATTATAAATTCAATTAATTTTTCATTTAATAAAGGCATATTTGATGCATATTGGTTTAAATCATTAATAGATTTTTTATTGGTATTTTCATTTACATACTTTAAATAATTTTGTATTGTTGAATTTCTATTATAACAAAATAATGACACAAAAACTTTTATTAATAAATTAAGTGATAATTTATAATTGTTTAAATTAATTATATCAAGCATTTCATTACTATTTTTTATTAAAACATCATTAAAATACTCGTTTGTTAAATTACCAAAAAAAGTTATATTTAACATACTTGTTAAAATAGTATGTGAATTAGTATCACCGTTAAATATCGATAAAAATACACTTGTACTACTTTTTTTATTTAAAATTAAAAAATTTAATTTGTCTTGAATTTTTTCAGTGTAAATGTTATTAATTGAATTTATTTTGTTATTAATAATTTCAAGATAAAATATTTTTGAATTCACATATAGTAAATCAAATAATAAATCATATAGATTTTTTGAATATAATAAACCAATAAATACATATGTAGGATCTATTTTAATTTGATTAACATTATTAATAAAAATATTTGATAAAATTAAATCTAATAGTATTTTATAATATTTTTGGTTCATATAGGTAATTTTAATTGAAAGTTTAATTCCATAAAAATTAATTTGTACATATGTTAATTTATCATATAAAATATTTTTAATGAGATATTGAAATAATAAATCATTATGAATTGTAGAATAATTTGATATAACATTAAATGAATAAAATAATAAGTTTAAATCAATATTATAAAATATATTGTCAATATCTTTTTCTAAACTATAATATTTTTCAGATTTAATTAAATTTAATAATTCATATTGACTAAATATATTTGAAACCAATGATAATTTATTATTATTTATTGAATTTACAATAAAATTTATTTTTACAATTAAAATATTATTTATATCATTAATAGAATAATTATTAACTTTAATATAAAAGGAATTATAAACATCTAATAAATTTATATTAAGAGTAGAACCCAATTCGTCATTATATTTAAATAATTCAAAATGATGTTTATCAATGGTTATATCTAAATATGTTTTACCTAATAAATCTCCATTTTTAGGTATAACATATGTTATAATGTTATTGATATTTTCAGTATTTGTTTTTAAATTATTACCATTAATTTCCATATTATTAATGTAAAAATTAGTATGTCTTCTATAATATATTTTAAAAAAACTTATATTTGGATTATAATTAAAAATATTTACTTCACTCCCAACCGCAAGTAATTGAATATATCCAGAACCCATATTTTTTAACTTAATTAATATATTTAATTAATATTTTTTTAAACATTAAAAATATTATTTAATTCAAATAAACTAAATAATAAAAATTAGTTGTATGTATATGCTGTAGCACCAATACCACCAATAATTCTTAAAACATTAAAATTTCTTGTTTGAAAAATTAATTTATATTTACTCTCATGATTTTTATTATATTCTTTTAAAAAAAATTGTATATTATTACTAATTATATTACTATTTATTTTATTTTTTAATCCAATAAAAGATATTCTACTCATATTGCAAGAACCAGTAGGCTGAAATTCGGTTGGTTCTAAACAAAATGAATATGCATTTAGACCTAATTGTGGTGAAGAATTATAATGGGTATACGTTTGTAAATAATTAAAATAATTAAAAGTTTCACTAAATAATTGTGTACCATTTAAATAAAAATTTGATGCTAGTGATATAACATATGCTGATTTTGATATTTGTTCAGTAAATATACTTATCACAAAACTTAAATCATTTGTTGATTCTTCAAAATATTTTATATTATTATTAATAAAATATAATCCTTCATTAAAAACAAATGGATCATATTTTACATATGGTCTATATAAAACAGACAAATAACTAAATAAAACAATTTTAGTAGGATTTGTTGTTATAAATTTATTAAATAAATCTGGATTTTCGTATGTATAATTGAATACATTGCGATTTCCATTAAATATTTCATTAGGTGAGGGAATTTTCTGTATAAACCAAAACATATCTTTACAACAATGAAAAATATCTAATTGTGTCATATTATTACTACTTGATATGTTATTAAATTCAATTTGTTGCACTTGTTCTATTAAATATTCATGTGCTGACCTAGCAAATTTATTTCTTTCAATATTATCTAAATATATATATTCTAAAATCAATGTAATTTCTAATTTACTTTTAACAATTTCATCTAAATTATTAATTATTAAATTTATAACTTCATTATTTATTGAAGAATTGCTATTATATCCAGTATCAATTTTTATACAATCAATTAGTTTTTTTGTGTTAATTTTTATTTGTAATGAATTAAATTGTAATGAAAGTAATGGAAATGCTAATCCATAATTATAAAAGTGCCAAAATGGAATTGGTAAATATAATATATTTTCATCAATAATTTCTGAAAATATATTTATATTTGAATCATTTCCAATTAATTTATTATATATCTTTTTATTTTTATAATATAATTCAGAATAATTATTTATATAAGTATCAGACAACGAATATATTTTATTACTACCAATATATAAATCAATACTATTAAATAAATACATTCCAATTTTATTTACCCAACAAAAATTTATATTGTAAACATTATCACTTTTATTTGTTAAAATTTTGTTAAACATATCTACATTAACACTTTCTAAAATTTCTAAATTTTTAAAAATTGTAAATTTAAATCCATCATAAGTCATATAATCGTTAGTAAAATTATCATATATATAAATTAATTCATCATCTTTAATATAAAATAATGAAGCATTTGTATATAATTGTATATTATATTTTGATATAATATTGTCAATTTGATTATAAAAATAATTTATTGAATTAAAAAATTGGTTATATTCGTCAATATTAATATATTTTAAAATAAACTTTTTTAAATCTTGTATATAAGATAAATTATCATACAGATTATCATATTTATTGAAAAAAATATTACAAATATTTTTTAGGTTATTCATAAACGTAATAAAATAATTATAGAAAGGTAATCCTTGATCTGTAAAATTTGTTATTAAAGTATTTTTAGAATTTATTGGATTTAAGCTATTTACATCATTATATAAACCATTTATTAATTTATTTAAATATGTCAAGTCGATTTTTGGTAATTTAATTTTTAGTATTGATTTAGACATTAAATCACCATTATTTTTTGGTATATTTATGTACGAAGTAGTACCAAAATCTGGTGAATTATTAAAAGATAATTCAATAAATTTTTTACCAAAATTTGTATATCTTCTATATATTGTATGAAAAAATGTAATTTGTGGATTTCCAGTTAGGGATAAATCTTGTGTTCCACTTGTTATGACTTGTAATAATCCTCCACCCATAATATATAATCTTTCTTTATTATTAATATAATTTTTAATCTTTATAATTTTTTATTTTTAACGTGTTTAATTATAAAGATTAAAATATTATTATTTATTATAATAATGGAACAATTAATTAAAAATAACAATACAGCAATTAAAAATAATAATACAGGTGAATTTGATAATTTATGTTTAGGTATTGATTTTGGTACAACAAATTCTTGTTTATCTGTTTGGTATAAAAATAAATCAATAATAATAACAGATGTTGATGGTAGTGAAATAATACCTACTGTCATTGAAATTAATTCAGATAAAAAAATTGTAGGTAAACAAGCATATTTAAGAAAAGAAATTTTTCAAGATTCTGTTGGGATAGCTAATAAAAAAAATATTTTTTTAATTTATGAAATAAAAAAATTATTAGGAAAAAAATATTCTGAATTAAAAAAAAGTCAAATTGATATTTTAGCATATGAAATTAAACCAGATTGTGACGACAATATACTTATAATTGATAATGAAACACTAAAGTCTTATTATCCAGAAGAAATTGCAACACATTTATTTATGAGTTTTAAATTAAAAGCTGAATTATTTTTATCAAAAAAATTCAATACTCAAATAAATATAACAAATACAGTAATTTCTGTTCCTGCATACTTTAATAAAAATCAAAGACAAATAATTAAAAATTCTGCTCAATATGCTGGGTTTAATATATTAAGATTAATTAATGAACCAACAGCTGCAGCAATATGTTATGGTTTGGGAAAATCCGAAAAAAACAATGGATTAAATATAATAGTTTTTGATTTTGGTGGAGGTACTTTAGATGTAAGTTTATTAAATATATGTGATGATGTTTATGAAGTATTGGGTTCGTGTGGTAATAATAATTTAGGAGGAAGTGATTTTGATACCAAAATAATGGAATATGTTTTAGGTGAGTTTATTTATGTCAATAAAATAAATAATTATGATGAATTAATAACAAATATTTCTGAAAATTCTTTACAAAAATTAAAATTATTATGTGAACAAGCAAAAATTGCTTTATCAGAACATACCAATACAAAAATTAAAATTGATAATTTTTATAATAATATTGATTTAAATGTTAAACTAAGTAGAGAAACATTTAATGAAATTTGTCAAGATTTAATAAGAATTATTATTAAACCAATTAGTGATGTTTTAGAATCTTGTGAAAAAGATAAATCTGAAATAGATGAAATAATTATGGTTGGAGGAATGACTAGAGTACCAATAGTTAGATATAATGTTGAAAGATATTTTAATAAAGATGTAAATTGCTCTATAAATCCCGATAATGTAGTTTCAATTGGAACAGCAATACAAGGTTATATGTTATTAAATTCAGAATCTATTCAAGATAAACTATTATTAATAGATAGAACTTCTTTATCAATTGGTTTGGAAACTACAGGAGGTATAATGGATGTATTAATTCCAAGAGGTTCAATAATTCCAATTAAAAAAACAAAAAAATATTCAACTGATACTGATTACATTGATTCTATTAATATTAAAATATATGAAGGTGAAAGAAAATTTACAAAAGATAATTTTTTAATTGGAAACTTTATTTTATCTGGTATTGAAAAACAAAAAAAAGGTATACCATCTATTCAAATTACTTTTTCAGTTGATTCAGATAATATAATTAAAATTTATGCTGAAGATTTAGATAATCCATTAAATAAAAAATCTATTCAAGTTTCAGGAAATAAACAAAATTTATCTCAAGAACAAATTGAACAAATAATTACTAATGCTAAAGAAATGGATCAAATTGATAAAATAGATAAAATTAAAAAAGAGTCTTATGATTCTATTCTTGATAGTTCTAATAAAATTTTAGAAAACATATCAAGTGATATAATTAAAATACCTATCGAAATTAAACAAACAATTATTGATAATGTTACTGAAATTGTAAACTGGTTAAATAACACAAATTATAAAGAAATTGAAATTGATAAATATAAAGAAATTTTACACGATTATAAAATAAATTATTCTATTTATATTTTTCAACAATCAACACCACTAATTGAATTAGAAGCATCCAATATGAATGAAGAAAAAGATAAAGGAATTGAAATTTATGATGATGACACTAATGCTAAAACATATGAAGAACAAATTAATTATTTTAGAAAAATCGTTGATGATTATGATAATATTGGTAAACAAATTAAAATTATAAAATATATGAATAAAGCAAAAATAAATAATAATGAAGAAGAATTATTACAATTAAATAAATTAAATGAATTAGAGGAATTATTTAATGAAGTATTAAATTTTTCATCTGATAATTTATTAAATTTTTTTATTAATAAAAACTTATCAAGTGAGTATGTTGATGAAATTGTTAATAAGTTATATCAAATGGATTTAAATTTTAAAGAAAAATTTAATTCATTTGATAGTGAATTTAATTTAATTACAAAATTAATTAATAAGATTGATGAAAAAGAAAATTATTATTTGGGTTTACTAGAAATTATGGATGAGACATTAAAATTTAATGATAACAAAACATTAGACAATCAAGATATTTCTAATGAAATAAATAAATCAGATACTGTCAATTCTATAAATGATAAATTAGATATAATATTAGAATACCAAAGTATTATATATAAAATGAATTCTGGATATATTGAATCAGATATTGATAAAATATCAAATATGATAAATATATTGGATAAATTATAATTAATTACTATTTTTTAAATATAAATGATATTCATTAAGATGTTTAATGTATATTGAATCATTCAATCCATAAATATTTTTATTCATTCCTAAAATTAAACAATCTAATAATGAAACATTTAAATATTTCATAATAAATCCCATAATAACTATAAATCCCAATAAATTATTTTTTGATACAATTAATATATTTCCAAAAGAATTAGTTAATGTATTTATTATAATGTCATTTGTATAATTAAAATTTATTGTCAAAGGATTAGATATTATTGTTATTTTATTAGTATTTGTTAAATTTTCATCATAAACTATTTGTTCAGTATCTAATTCAACTAAAATAATTTCTTTAATATTATTATCAGTAATAAAATTTTCATCTGTTATTAATTCACTTGATAAAAATATATTATCAAATATTCTTATTATGTTCATTATAATATAATAAGAATTTAAAAATATTATTTTTTTGAAAATAATATTTTACATATTTTATGGTGTTCTAAAATAACGTTTTCTAAATAGGATTTATATTTTAAAATTTTATTTTCATTTTCTTCGTTATTATTATAAATATTTAAACATTTATTGTCAATCATATCATTTAATTCAATTATATCATTTTTAATTAAATTAATATTATTTATCATATCCGAATTCATTTCCATATTTTATTATATATATATATATATCAAAATATAAATTTTTTATTTTTTAAATTGGTACATTAAAAATTTTAGAATTTTTTATAGCACTATTTGGATTAAATGATTGTTCTTTGCTATTTGTTGTAAATGACTTCATATTGCTTTGCAATGAATTTTCTGTTGGTATTGTTTTTTTTATATTTTTTATTTCTCCTAATTTAATTAAATTTTTTACATTATGTTTACTATTTTTTTTATTAAAAATTTCATTAAATTTTTTAAAATCAGCAAACGCATCATTTATTTCTAAATAGCCATTTTTATCAGAATCATATTTTTCTGAATCATCAGAATTTGTATTCTCTGTATTTATTTGTAATTCTTCAGTAAATAAATCTTTTATTTTATTTATTTTTTTTCCATTTTTATTAATATGACCCATATTAACTATATTTCCTTCACTTTTGTAACTAATATTATCTGTATCTGTTTCAGAATCTGATGATTTTTTTAAGCTTCTTCTATTAACAATTTTATATTGTTTTGAACTATTTGATTTGGATGAATTGGTTGATTTGGATGAATTGGTTGATTTGGATGAATTGGTTGAATTATCACTTTGATTATCACTTTGATTATCACTTTGATTATCACTATCAGTTAAACTTTGAATATTATTATTGGCATATTGATTATATTGTTCAAATTGTTCTAATTTTTCATTTATAAAATTTATTTGTGAAAAAATATCAGAACGTATTAACATTAAATCACTTAAAGTTTTATTATTTTCATCATTTATATTTTTCATTTTAATGATATTTTTTAAAATTAAACTACTAAATCTATATACAATACTCGAATAAATACGTGAAATTTTATTTAGGTCACTATTGATTGAATATTTTTCGTAATTATTAAATAAATATATAATCATTTGAAAATAAAACATAATGATAGTTTCTTTATAATTATATGTATCAGATAAGTTCAGATTATCAAAATTTAATAATGTATCATAAATAAAATTTTGTAACTTAATCATCATATCAAAATTTGAAGTAAAAATTGAATCAATAAAATTAAACTCAAAAACTTCATTTTGTGAATTCCAAGAAATAATAAATAAATATTTTTTAATCCCAATATCATTTGTTTCATTATTTAAAATATATCTTAATATACTCTCATTATATATTTTATGTTCAATTTCATTAGAATCTATATTAAAAATAATATAACTATTATCAACATCATTCCATTTTATCTGAATTGATTCACCTAAACGATTTGTTACATTTTGATTATTTTGATTATTTTGATTATTTTGATTATTTAATGGAAAATGTTTAAAATCATCCATAATATTATTATTACTTTTTTCAACATTACCAGTAAACATTTTATTTCCATTAATTAGATTGGTAACATTTAAATTTGTATCTTTATATCTATCCCAAGTAAATTCTTTATTTAGAATTGGATTTTGTATATTATGTGCATCCACGTTAATTCCCCCAATTTGTTTATCTTCAAAATTATTTTTATTTAAAATTTCTTCATTTGCTTGTTTAACAATATTTTCTAATTCTTCTTGTTTTGAATCAGCAAGATGTATTATTTTATTATCTGTATTTTTTGTGTCAGAATTTTTTGTATCTGACGATAAATTTGGAATGAGATTTTCAAATTTATAATTTTTATTTATAGGTTTGGTATTTAACATCTTATTGTAATTATATAATAATATTATATATAAAAAATCTTATATTTAATATTTTACATATTATATCATAGATAATATTTAGTCTTTATCCTTTTGAATGTATTATACTTATATAAACCCTGGATACCAAAAGGATAATAATATTTTTTTCCAAATTGATTCAATAAATCTATACCTAATTTTAAAGCAAAATTTATATTTTCATATGATGTATATATATTCAATACATCACCATATAATTTTCTATATTACTATTTAATTTACACCATATCCAACAATCAGTACAATATATCTTATTTTCAAATTTAGATATTAATTGTGTGTTTTACATTTAGGACATATCCAATTGAGAAATGGTGACCTTATTAAAAATACTATTTGTATATTCAAATATAATTATTGGAGTTGGAAGCATAAATAATTTTAAAGTATTTACATTTAACTTGTAAAAAATAATTTTTAATAGAAATATATTAAATATACAAATATCTAATAAACTAAATTACATTAAATATTAAATTATTTAAGCTTGAACTTTAGGGGCTTTGGAGATTTTATTGTGGAAACTATAGGTAATTTTTTTAACACTACCATCATCATTTTTAATTTGAACATCAACAGGTTCACCTAATTTTTCTCTTACTCCAACATAGTTATATTCTTTATGTTTGCTATTTCTAGTACATTCACGGATAGAAAAGTTAATATCAACATTAACACCACCTTTTTGATTACCATTTTTTTTCATTTCTTTAATAATTGAACTAAATGCTTTATTGGCAGCTTGTTTTGGTTTTCTTCCACAATATCTTCCTTGATATTCGTCATTATAAAATAATTTAAAATATCTTAATTTACCTCCATTTTGTTCATCATCTTCTTCATTATCTCCACCAACAGCAGCTTCAACTTGAATTTTTTGTTCAGGTTGTTTAGCTTCAACAACAGGTTCAGCTTGTTTGGTAGCTTTTTTACCACCTTTTTGAGTTTGTTTAACTTCAACAACTGGTTCTGGTTTAGCTTCAACAACAGGTTCAGCTTGTTTAGTAGATTTTTTACCACCTTTTTGAGTTTGTTTAACTTCAACAACAGGTTCTTGTTTGGCAACTACAACAGGTTCAGCTTGTTTGGTTGATTTTTTACCACCTTTTTGCGCTTGTTTAGTTTCAACTACTGGTTCAGGTTGTTTAACTTCAACAACAGGTTCAGCTTGTTTGGTTGATTTTTTACCACCTTTTTGTGCTTGTTTAACTTCAGCAACAGGTTCTGTTTTTTTTACTTCAACAACAGTTTGACTTTTTTCAACAGTTTTTCCTTTGGTGTTTTTTGAACTCATAATTATATTCATATATACTTTTTATTTCTTTAAATTGTTTTCATTCAATTATTTTTTTAATTATTTAACTGCATAATTATTATATAAATAATAATTATAAAAGTAATATAGTGTACAAAAATATTTTTACAAAATATTTTCATATTTTTTTAATATAGTTTAATAAAAAATGTTTTAGGGAAAATCCATAATATTTTTTTTGTATACTATTATATAAGATGACAAAAAAATTACTTAACAAAGAATTATTAAAATGTAATATTTTACAAAATGACTATAAAATAATAAGTGACATTATATGTAAAATGGAAATAGTTATAATGGAAAATGAAAATATTTTATTATTTTCAAAAAATCAAGTAATGAAATCATTAAATGAGTTAATAAAAAAAATAAATGAATCATATAATGATAATATAATTAACATATTGTCAACAGATATAAATTTAAATTCAGTACAAAATGAATCAATTTATTCAGATATACCTGATTTAAAATCTGAAAATAGTGAAGATAAAGATTTAAATTCAACATATAGCTTATCAAGTAATGAATCTGATAAAATTGATTTATATAGTGATATTAAAAAAAATAAAAAAAATACTCAACAAAATAATCCGATAAATAACACAGTTAAAAATACAAATAAAAATAGGGTTAACAATCAAAATAGTAAAAGTGAATTAGAATTTACAACTAATGAACTTCATTATATGGAAATTATAAAAGATATAAAAAAAATTAATATATATGGTGATTTAGACATATATAATGGAAAATATGAATTATTATATGAATTATCAAAATATGACCCATTTGAATCAATAAAAAAACAAATATTAATGCTTGGAAAAATGATTGGATTTTCATCAATTAATGATATTTTATATTTAAATTTAAATATAAATCAATACGATTTTAATCAACAAAACACAGTAATATTTGAATTATTAAATAATGTATTTAAACCATTAGATTTTACAATAAAAGAATCAGATACACATAAAGATATTAGTATTATAAAAAAAAATAATTTAGCATATATTGTATTATTTAATAATTATTGTGATGTTGAATTTAGCATTGGAACTAAAACATTTAATGTGTCAGGATATATAAAAAATGATCCCTTAAATATTTTTATAAGAACATCTCAAATATCAAATGAATATTTATATAATAAAAAAGTTAATTTTGAAAAAATTATAAATTTAATTGATACACAAAATAAAAATATTGGTATTACAATATCCAAAGAAAATACATTAAAACTATCAAAAATTAATAAATCATTTGCAGATGTTTATTTAAAAAATTTAACAATAGTTGAAATTTTAATTTATTCAAATGATGATTTTATTGAAATGTTATACAAAGATTATATTTTATTTAACGATTTAAATAATATGCAATTTGTAAATTTAATAAAAAATTTCACAAAAGATGTAAGTCAAAATATACATAATATGTATAATATAATAAAATTATTATTATTGGGAACTGAAGAAAATTGTGCAGTTGCATCATTATTATTTAATTTATTAAAAGATAAAAAAGTTTCAGGTGGTAATGAATTTATAGCAAACATAATATATTCACAATTAAATTATATTGGTCAATTAAAATTAAAAAAATCATCGTTTAATATTAAAAATGAATTAGAAAAATTAAAAGGCATTACAAATTCAGATATTGATTTAAAAAAACAAGTATTATTGTCAAAAAATATGCCAGACCATGTTAAAAAAATTTGTTTAGAAAAATTGGATGAATTAAAAAATGCTAATAATGAAACATATAAAATTAAAATGTATGTAAATATACTTATACAATTTCCATGGTTATCAGAATTAGATGATAATATTTTTAGAAATGTATCAACAGATAAAACAAAATCAAAATTATTTTTAGAAGGTGTTGAAAATAAATTAAATACACAAATATATGGACATAGTGCTGCTAAAAATAAAATTTTACAAACATTAGCTAAATTAATATCAGTACAAGGTACACATATATCACCAGTAGCATTAGCTGGTCCACCTGGTGTTGGTAAAACAAAATTTGCTCAATGTTTGGCAGATTGTTTGGAAATACCATTTGTTCAAATTACACTTGGAGGTCAAAATGATGGTGAATTATTACATGGTCATGGATATACATATTCAGGTTCCCAACCAGGTTTAATTGTTAAAAAAATGGTTGATGCTGGTTCTGCTCGTTGTATTATGTATTTTGATGAATTAGATAAATGTGTTAGTAAAAATGGACAAGTGAATGAATTAATGAGTATATTAATCCATTTAACAGACCCAATGACAAATGGTTCTTTTCAAGATAGATTTTTTCAAGAAATAACTTTTCCTTTAAATAAGGTAATATTTATATTTTCATTCAACGATATAAGTAAAATAGATAGAATTTTATTAGACAGAATGGAAATAATTAATGTAGAATCATATAGTATAAAAGAAAAAATAACTATATCAAATGATTATTTATTAAAACAATTATGCAAAGATATTGGTTTTGAATATGGAAGTATTAAATTTGAACATGATATTTTATCATACTTAATAGAACAATATACATTTGAACCAGGTGTTAGATCATTAAAAAGATCTATTGAAAATATTCTTCTTAAACTTAATATTGATAAAATATATCAAAGAGGTATTTTTGAGAATGGAATTGAATATAACTTAGAAAATCCATTGTATATGTCAAAAAAATTAATTCAAGAATATTTAGGTGAAACCAAAGTTGATTATAAAACAATTCATTCTAAAGATATTATTGGAGTTGTTAATGGCTTATACGCAACCGCATTATGTTCAGGGGGTATTGTACCAATTCAATTAACAGGATATCATATTGGTAAAACACAAAAATTTGTTCTTAAATTAACAGGTAATCAAAAAAAAATAATGAAAGAATCAATAGTATATTCATTTACTACAGCAATAAATTTATTGACAAATGAAGGTAAAGAAATATTTTTCAAAAATTATCCTAATGGTATCCATATACATACACCAGAAGCAGCTACACCAAAAGATGGACCAAGTGCAGGTGTTGCTTTTACATTGGCATTTTTGTCAGTTATGTTAGGACTAAAAATAAATCGTGAAATTGCTTTAACTGGTGAAATTGATTTATATGGAAATGTAACAAAAATTGGTGGTGTTAAATATAAAGTTCAAGGAGCATTTAAAGCTGGTGTAAAAACTGTATTTCTTCCTCAAGAAAATAAAGAAGATTTAGAAAAAGTTAAAAAAGAATTATCTGAAATATTTGATGAAGAACATAATTGTTTTTTTATTTCTCATGTACTTGATGTGGCAGAAAAAGCTCTATTAAATTGGGATTCTAAAAAACATTTAATTCAATCAAATAAACATTAAATATAGTTTAATACATTTTATTTACTTATAAAATGTATTTATTGAATTATTTCTTCTAATCCATCAATAGGTACAATTAATTTTTTATTCATATTTTTATGAATTTGAATTGTTTTTCCAATAATCATTTCGATTTGTTCTAAAGTTAATTTTTCTTTTGGATGTGATTTTAAAAAATCAAATAATTCAAATGTTAGATTTTTTAAATTTGATGATTTTATTGACTCCATATTATATGGAGAATTTGATTTTGATATATTTTTTTTCCAATTAAAATAAAATTTATATAATTCATCAATTAAATGTTTTATATATATTTTTGTTATTACTGAATGTTTGGTTAGTGCTTTTTTTGCTATTTTATGCCATATATTTTCATCTGACCATTGTATTTGAGGTAATTTAACCCAAGGTTTAATCATTGATAAGTAATTTATTCCCCTGATTTCATTTGGTGAATAGGAAAATTTATCCCATGGTATTGGAGCATAATTATAAGGTATTAAATGAATAGGCATTTTTTTATAAAAAACAAAAAATAAAAGTAATGTAGTTTCATCAATACCTGAATCATATTTTGATATATAACCTTCTGAACCTTCACATATTTTTAAAAAATTTATATATTCATTATATAAAGTCTTATTTGGTTTTAATAAAATAAATCCTGCATCAAGAGAATTTTTTAACTCAGATGCTAATTCACTATATTCATTATTATTGTAATAACCTTTTGGATTATCCAAAAACAATTCAGGTTCAGCCAAAATATTTGGTTTTAAATTTACCCCTCTAACCATAACAGCAGGAGTATCAAAATTAAAAATATCATAAAAGTTTGATTCCAATGGTAATATATCAATATCTAAAAATAATATTTTATCATATTCATCAAAATTTAATATTTCCCATTTAGATACAGAATATTTCATCCATTGTGAATATTTATGAATAACATAATATTTAGGACTTAATTTCATTTCAATTAAATTTATAAGTACAACTTTATTAAAATATTTTTCTAATTCATCTTTATATTTATATATTGGTTCATCTACCATCACTATCAAATCAATATTCAAATTATATTGGATTATAAATTTACGATGAACCCAAGCAGTTAAACATGCTCCAACCAAATATAATGGATTCGTAAATATTATCATTCCTATAGCATTTTTATTTGTCATTTTTATTTATTTTTAATATTAAAATAATTAGATATTTTAATATTTTTCAAAAATAATGTAATAATCATATTTTATATTTTATATTATTTTTTTTGCTTCAATAATAATTAATGAAAATATTGATGGAAATATAAGTATACCAAACCATAAAATTACTAATAATATTGGTGTTTTTTCAGAATTTACAATACCTGTTGTCATTAAAATAATTGCTACAACCAAATAAATTATGGTCATAATAATTGTTAAATTAAAAAAGTTCTCAATGTTTTCGTATTTATAAAATATCTATATATTTTTTTTAATTATTTATTTTTATTGTATAGTTCAAATAAATTTGATATAATATAAGAATCAAATTCTTTTAAGCTAGATGATTTTGATTGAATTGAAAAATATAAATTGTCATATTTAGTATCCCAATAATCATCAAATTTAAAATATAATTTAAATGAATAATAGTAAATAATAAAAACTTCAGAAATATATTTAATTCCTGTTCTTTTTACATGTTTATTATTATAAAATTTATATGTTCTTAATTTTGGTTCTGTTGATTGATGACCAAAATCAATTATAACAGGATAATCATCATTTATTTCAATTTGAAATTGAGAAACATGTATTTTAGTTTTGTCAGTATTTTTTTTTATCATAATATTTCTAATGTCATTTTTATAACATAAATCATTATGATATACACCCAGAATATTATTTAAATAATATAATATTAAACAAATATCTATAGTAAACTTAAGCCATTGAGAAAAATTTATTTTTTTTATAAATTCACTATTATAATCCCAATCTAATTTATCATATATGTAAATATACCAATTTGTTTTATTATTATCACTATTTGTTTTATTATTATCACAATCATTTATTTTGTCAATTGGTAATAAAATAAATTTATCAAAATGATCATTTTTAATTAAATTTAAATATTTTTTATAAAAAATATATTCATTTGAAATATTATTTTTATCATACATTTCTTTTTTAACAACAACATCTTTTCCATTTAAATTAAAATAATCAACCCATATATGTTCATTTATTGATAAATTATTTATAAATTCAATATTACAATCAATCAAATTTATTTGCATTTTTTTATTTAGATTAGTTCTACTTAAAGATTTTTTATTTTTTAGTTTATCTATTTGTTTTTGGTCAAATATTTTTTTACTTACAAAATTAAAATATTCAGATTTTATTGATGCAAATGTAATTATTTCAAAGTCATATATTCCAAATAAATCATATTTTTTAATTAAAGAATATATGTTTTTTTCATATATAAATTTATATCGATCATCATTTTCAACCTTTATAAAAAAACTATAAAATTGAAATAATATTTTTTGGGATAACGAATTATTTTTATAAATATTTTTTTCCAAAGTTTTAAATTTGCTTATCAAATTGTTATCTCTGACAAAATTAAAACCTATATTATCATATATATATTTAAACATATCATTGATAAGATCTATTTGATATTGTGGAATATTTTTTTTACTTAAAAACCAAAATAAACTTCCATAAACACTCCATTTAAATTTGACACAAATTGTTTCAGATGTATCAATTAGATAATCAGTATAATTAATATTTAAAAAATATTCATCAAATCCATATACAAACTTATTTCCTGTTAATAAATTAGAATTAGATTCAAATTTATGTTGATATTTTGTTAGTAATTCATTAGATTCAGATATTTCCAATAAAAAATCATATATTACTTGTTTATCACATTTTGAAAATGAAATAAAATTTGAAGCAACTGCATATGGGTTAGGAATACTATTGTAAATAGAACTAATAGTATACAATACATTTTTTGAAATATTACCGGCTTTAAAAAATGATATATTTGTATTGGTTTTTATATTTGACTTTATTAATTTTATATTTTGGATACTTTTTTCAAAATAATCATAATCATCAATATCTGATATAATTATTATATCTGCATCATTATTTTCAAAATTAAACATTGGAAAAAATCTTACAAGGGTTCCAAATAATCCCATATGATAATTTAAATCTGTTCCAATTTGATAATTTTCACAAGAATATAAAACAATTTCTATTTTATCCATTTTTTCTAATCTGTTGAATAATATTTTATCTTTGTATATAGAATTATCAATAAAAAGTCTTATTGTAAATTTTTCATCTTTATATTGATTATAAACTTTATTGTATAATTTTTCAAGTCCATCAATATAAAGATTGAAATCTTTATATTGGGTAGTATGTAATTTAAAAAAAGCACAAGATACAATATTTTTTTTTATATTTGGATTAAAATTATTAAATAAAAGAGTAAATTTACATATGTTATTATTAAGATATTCCATTAAAATATATTATATAGTAAATATTTTTTTTTTGAATTAATAATATATATTGTATTTATCAAATATGATAATAAATATTAATAATAATAATATTGATAATTTAAAATATAGATTTGTTGAATCTATCAATAATATTAATGATATAAAAAAATCCAATTATGTAAATACAGAAAAAATATCAAATGAAAAAATATTTGATAAATTGATATTTTACAATAAAATTACAAATGAATTGGTTAAAAATAATGAATGTCCTAATTTTATAATTATGTATGGTTATGATAAATTAAAATTAAATATTTTATCAGAACAAGTTGAAGGAACTTTATTAGAATTTTTAAAAAATGATTTTAATGAAAAAATATTCATATCGGGATTATTTCAAATATTTTTTTCAATACTAATACTCCAAAAAAATAATATTTTTCATTCCCAATTAAATATTAAAAATATATTTTATAAAAAAATCAATAAATCCATTAAATATTTTCAATACAAAATAGATTTAGAAGAATATACGGTTCCTACATATGGATATTTATTTATAATAGGTAATTTTTCGAATGCTCAAAAAATAAATACACAAAAATATAATAATTTAGATACTGATGATATAAAATTTGCAATTGATTATAATTATGATTTTGATACATTAAAATCTTTTGAAAATATCATTTTAAAAGAAAATACTTTAAAAATAATATATAATTATGACATTTTAGTTAAATATGTTGATGATATTAAAACTATCAATAAAGTTTATTTAGAATATAAAAAAAAATATTCAAGTGAAAAATTATTAAACAAAATAATAGATTATTGTATAATTAATAATTTAATAAAAATACCAAAAAATAAAATAATTTATAAAACACCCTCTACAAAAGTATTAAAATTAACAAATATAATTTTTGAATCTAAAAATGACATAAGTGAAATGTTAAAAGAATATTTTGGTAATTATCAAAATATTACTGATATTAAAAATAATGAAATAAAAAAATTCAATTTTCCTAAAAAAAATATTAAAAATCAAATATCAAGAAATCAAATAAATAATAATCAAAATTATATTGACCAAATTAAAAAACTTTATCAAGTTAATAAATTTAATTATTCAACATCAAAATATTTTTATTTACTGCCAAATAGAAATTTCACACCTAAATTTATAAAACCTATGTATCAAAACATTGAAGCATATGACTTTATTGAACCAATTAAAAAATTAAATTTAAGATTTCAAAATACTTATTATAATAATTTAATAAATTTTTATGATTATAAAGAAAAAACTAAACTTAACTTGTACAATTCAAATAAATTAACTCAAATAGATTTAGATGAAATAATGCTCCAATATATCAAATGTAGAAATAAATGTTTTGTGATAACTTTGTGGCCTGTATTTACTAACCATTTAGATAAAATAGTAGAGTATTTAGAATCTAAGGGAAATGTTTATTATACAAAGTATATTGATTTTGAACCAAATGGCTTAATGAATTATTTAATAAGTGTGTATGATGAATTTTCTAATGAGGATATATTAAAAATTGCTAAGAATAAATATTCTTGGTCAAGATTACCAAATCAAACATCAAATAAAATTGCTATAATTATTTTTGATAATGTTAATAATTTAGGATTATCTGGTCAAGCATCAATATTTAAAACGGAATTAAGAAAATGGGCTATGGGTTTACTAAAATCAGAAAATATAAATTTAGAAAGTATACGAGGTAATGATTTGATTCATATTAATGATTATTTTTATCAAACTATTGAATATTGTGAATTACTATTGAATTCAAATTCAATTAATTTATTAAATAATAGATTATATTCTAATATATATGACAAATACTTCGAAACAACACATTTAAAAATAGAGACATATAGAAAAATAATTTATTCTAATTTAAGTTTAGAAACAATTAATTCTTTATTTTTAATAGCAGGTGTTTCTTTGTTTTTTTATGGTTTTAGACCAATAAGTGACTTGGATGGTATATGTATTAATATGGATTCAAATTATAAAAACAAAAGTGATTCAGCATCTGATGATATTAAAAAGATTACTCAATTATTTTGTGATGAAAAAACAAGATTATTTTATATTGAATTTGGAACTACAAATACAGAATATTGGAAAGATAAATGGACACAATTTAATTCAATAATAGCAAATTATTTTGGGATAAGTAATTTCAACGATATATGTTGGAATCCAAATTATCATTATTATTTTAAAGGAATTAAATGTTATCTAATTGATTTTGAATTTTATAAAAAATTACAGAGATCTAATGAGATTGTTGGTACTGGTATATGGCCAACATTATCAAAAGATTATACTGATTATATTATGATTAATTATTTGAATCCAAAAATAATTGAAAAATATATATATATTAATAAATCAGATGGTAAATTAACGGTTTCAAAAGAAATAGTTAATATTTATCCAAAATTAATAAATCCTCTTCCATTTAATGAAAAAGTATTAGATTTAATAAATAAATTTTTAATTTCCAAATATAAACCATATTTAAACAATGATATAAACGATGATTATATAAAATCATTATTTTAAAGTTTTGAATGATATAAATCATCAATAAAATTAATATTTAGTTTAATAAATTCATTTTCTACTTGCTTTAATTTATTGTCAATCTCAATAGTATGTTCTACAATTAATCTATTATTTATATGATAATGGTTATTATCGTCAATTTTTAATATATTAAATAATGATGATAAATTAATTGATGAATCAAATGTTTTACTGGCATCAATATTAAATCTTATGAATTTTATTTTTAATTCATCAGTTAATTCAATATTGTCTTGATATTTTTTAATTTCAATTGATAATCTATTACATAGTTCATCATTTGTTAATAAATTTGTAAAAGGTTCTAATTTCTTATATGCTTTTGCTATTGTTACTTGTGAAACATTAAATTGTTCAGCTATAATTTTTTTTTGTATATCTAATTCATTTAATGTAATCATCATAAAAATACTTCCTGTAGCAAGACTTATTGGGGTATGTACTGAAGCAATTTGTAATTTTTGAGCATTATTTGATATTTGAATAGCTTGATCAATATAAGATCTTTTAACTCTTAATTCTTCACAAAATCTTATAATAAATTGTTCTGGATTAACAGAATTTAATTTTAATTCAATATTTGTTATTTTTGCTAATCTTTGAAATATTTTACAACCCTTAGTTATTTCTGTTCTTTTTAATTTAAATGATTTGGCAATTTCTTTTGAAGAACGTGATTTATCCTTTTTTCTACAAGCAAATAAAATACATGCAGCAATTACACTCATTCTATTTTTTCCTCTTATAATTACAGATTTACCTAAATTCTTTCCTTTTAAATGTTTACATTCAGCAATATTTTTATACATAATTTTAGCATCATCCTCTATACATTTAATTATTTTATTTTCAGCACATTTTGCTTGAATAATTTTAAATACTTCATTTAAACTTCTTTCTTTATAAGGCATCGCGCTCCAACCATGTAATGTTTTTATTCTTGACGAACAAGCACCAACAATTGTGGTTGCCATTGATGATTGAGGTAATAATTGTGATATTGGATGCGAACATCTATTCATGTCTTTTTTATTATCATCATTATATTGTGTCCACTCAGCACCACAATCCATTAAACTAGATACTACTTGACCACAATTTGTACATACCAATATTCCATGTGACGTATCTTCAATAATATTGTCATTTCCACATTCTTCACAAAATATTCTTTTTTTGTTATTATTATTGTTTTTATGACTATAAATTTTATCGTTATTTTTATCATTATTTTTAATGTAATCACTATATTCAATATTATAATTATTTATTGTATCATTTAAAAAATCATTTGAAGATACTTTATTAGATTCAATAGTATCACCATATATATCTTCAATCATTTTTTCATATTCACATAAATTTATACCAAAATCATTTAAATCATCAGGATTATTATCATTGTATTTTATTTCAATATTATTTTTAACGATTTTTTTTTTATCAGTATGATTGTTTAACTGATAGTATAAATCTACATCATTATTTGTTATTATACTATTAATCATATATATTTTAATATATATGATTATATATTATTGTTATTTAATATCAATTTTTTAATCAATATATATTAAATAACAAAGTATTGTATTAAAAAAGTTGAAAAAAAAATATTAATAATATATTTAAATCATTAAAAAATGGGTCAAATTTGTTCAGAATTAGTTGAATTAGAGGATGATGAACAGTATACGATTGTTGAACTAAAAACAATAATAGATATTAGTAAAAGTAAAATGAAAAATTTTGATGAATTTTTAGAACTAAATATATTTTTAATAGCTAAACCATTAGCATCAAATTGTCAATTTTATTATTATAAAAATCAAGTTGTGGGTATGGTAATAAATAATGATGGTAAATTTTATAAAATTACACATACAAATTATGATGTTTTTTTCAAATTAAATAAAAGTAGTATGACAAAATTAGGATTGAGTCAATCACATAAAGAATATATTGAAAAATTAAAAAAAACTTATATAAATTAGTATTTATTTAATTTAAATAATAAAATTATAATGTCATCTCAAATAAATAAATTATTAAATAAATATGACAATAAAACAACAATTTTAAAAATTAATTCCAATAATATTGAGGGAATTGTTGATTTAGGTAAATTTACTCATTTAACAAAATTATATTGTTATAATAATCGCATAACTAAATTACTAAATTTACCAAATACTTTAAGTTTATTAAATTGTTCTTCAAACTCAAATATTGATTTGACAGAATTACCAGATTCTATTGAATATCTTGAATGTGAATCTTGTGAAATTAAATCATTAGATATGCTTCCATCAAATATAAAATTTTTAAATTGTGCTAGAAATAATATAATGAATTTTACAAATGTACCTTTTAATTTAGAAAAATTATATTGTCCTCATAATAAATTAACAAATTTAGATTGGTTGCCAGATGGTTTAGATGAATTAGATTGTTCTTATAATTTAATATTATTTTTAGATAATCTTCCATCTACATTAACACAATTAACTTGTACTCATACAGATATAAAAATATTGTCAAATTTACCACGTAAATTACAATCTTTAAATTTTTATGGAACAATAATTTATAAACCATTAAATTTAAAATATATAAATAAAAGTCCTTGTTAATATGTTTTTATTTATATTTTTTATTTTTATTAAATTTAATTAAAAAATTGAATATTACAATAAATATAATTAAATAAATTAAATTTAAAATATTCCAATGTCAAAAACCTTAATTAATAAACCTTTTAAACCACTTATTAATAAATCATGGATAGAAATATTTAATCAGATAGATAAAGATATTTGGGATATTTCAGAAGAATATTATAATGAATTAATAGAAAAAAATTCAAATGTTTTTCCAATTTATCAAAATATTTTTAATTTTACAAATCACATTATACCGGATGAAATTAAAGTATGTATAATTGGTCAAGACCCATATCACGGTATTTATAAAGACCCTAATACAAATACATTTCATCCTGAAGCAATGGGATTATCATTTTCAGTTCCAAAAAACTGTCCTATTCCATCTTCATTACAAAATATTTATAAAAATTTAAAATCCCATTCACATATTTATACACAACCAACTCACGGTGATTTAACTTATTGGTCATATCAAGGAGTTTTAATGATAAATTCTGCACTTACTGTTGAAAAATCAAAACCAAATTCTTGTCAATCAATGTGGTCTGAATTTACAGATGAACTTATTAAAATTATATCTACCAAATACTCTGGTATTGTTTTTTTACTGTGGGGAAAACATGCTCATTGTAAAAAAACAAATGGTGTTATTAAAAATCAAGACTCACATTATTTTGTTATATCTTCTCATCCATCCGGATATTCTGCAAATTCACCATATAGAGAATTTAAAAGTTTTATGGATACAGATCATTTTGGTTTAACAAATAAATATTTATTAGAACAAAATAAAACAGCTATTGATTGGCAAATAGTATAATTTAGATTCAAATTTATATATTTAAAATCTTATAAATTTCATTCATTTTTTCAGTATTTCCTTCACAATTATTACTATCAGTATTATTTTCTATTATCATATCATTATTTTTTTTATCATTTTTTTTATTATTATTTTTATTATTATTATTTTTATCGTTATTTTTTTGATTTGCAATTTTTTTATTGTCTCTGTTTATTATATCGAATTTATTTTCAATATATTTATCATTTTTTTGATTTACAATTTTTTTATTATCACCATTTATTTTATCAAATTTATTTTCTATATATTTATCATTTTTTTTATTTTTATTATTATTTTTATTATCATTATTTTTTTGTTTAATAAATATTTTATTTTTATCATTATTATTTTTATGAGAAAATGTATATGCGTTATTAGTTGGGTAAAACATATTTTTTTTCATTTTTTTATTTGGATATGCTGGTGTTGATGAAGATGAATCAGAAGTCGATAAATCTGAAGATGATGATGAAGAAGTATATGAAGTTGAGGAATCAGATGTATCTGAACTCGATGAAGAAGATGATGATTTTTTTTTAATAATTTTTTTTTTGGTTAAATTAAAATTATTTTTAATTTTGGAAAAATCATTGTCAATTTTATTTATTTCACTAATCAAACAAGTATTACTTGAATTGTCATATATTGATTTTGTATTAGTTTTACTTGATGTTTTACTTGAGGTTTTACCAGATGATTTGTTTGAGGTTTTACCAGATGATTTACTTGATGATTTAGTAGATGATTTACTTGATGACTTTGAAGAATTACAAAATAGTTTTTTAATCAAATTATAAATAAAAAATAAGCCACCATATAAAATTTTAAATGTAAATTTAAATATAAATTCTATAGTATGAATTAATAAATTAAATAATGATTTTAAATTTTTTAAAACAATCATTAATTCATTTTTATGAGAATGAGATTTACAAGAAGAACTATCTGTTGATGTATTATTTTTATTATTTAAGTTTTCTGATAATAAATCTGAATTATCAGAATGTGTAACAGTATTTTCATCTGAACTTGATAAATTACTTAATTGATTACTTTTATCTGAGGTAGTAAAATCACTTATAGTTAATTTTTTATTTTTAATCTTATGTAAATTTGACATATTTTAATATATATATATATAATATAAGTTTATAATTTCAAATATAATGATTTTAAAATAAATTTGATTAAATATAAATGAATTTATATTATATATATATATATAATACAATGTTTGAATATATTAATACGATTTATTATTTTTTAAGTAAATTATTTTATTTATTATTATTTTGTTATCTATATAATCCATTATATTTAAGTTGTAATGTAAAAAAAAAAATTATAAAGAATGGTAAAACTAAAATTGTATCACAGCCTAAAACTGTTTTAGCATTAACTTATTTAATATTATTATATATTATATTTAGATGTTTCACTTTTAAAATTATTTTATTTATTGTAATGACATTAATAATAGTTGGATTAGTTTTATCTGATAAATTTTCACAAAGTTTAAATAATTCATTATATAATTTAAATAAATCGGGTGTAATGATTATATCTTGGAAAATACTTCATTCTTTTTTTACATTAATTTATATGTGTACACAGCCTTTATTTTCAACAATAAATTGTTTTATTAGTGATAAATTAAGAACTATTAAAAAAATCATTACACAAATTTCAAATTTAAATTTATCTGAAAGTTCAAAAAATGAATTTAATAGAGATGCACTTAAATTAAGTGAGGAATTATCAGGTATATCAGAGTATATTTTTAAAAGTCAAAAAAGTCAAGGTAATAAAAAACAAATAGAAATTAAAAATTTAAATGATAACAATAACTTGAATAATGATAAAAATGACAAATCAAATAATGAACCAATAAAACAATTAGATTCAACCAAACTAACTGATTCAACCGAATTAACTGATTCAACCGAATTAACTGATTCAACCGAATTAACTAATCCATCAGAATTATCAGAATCAAATGACTTGACAGACCCAAGTAAAAAATCAAATGTATCATCGTCAAAATATGAAATGGAAAACAAAATAAATCAAATTATGAACCAAACAAATAATGATATTATTGAAGATATGACATTAACTGAAAATTAAAATTTGATAATTAATAAATTTTTACAAAATTTTAATGATATTATTGATTAATAATATTATTATAAAAAATTGATTTAATTAATATAAATAAAATAATTTAAATATATCACTTATATATATATTATCAAAGATGCAGATAGAAGATGAAAAAGACATAGAATTGACAAACAATAAAATATTTGAATTATTAGATGCTCGTTTTTCAAGAAAATATATATTATATGAACATTTACATAATACTTATAATAAATTGGTTGACTCGATTATCAACTATTATTATACTAATGATAATATATTTGATGAAAACAAAGTAAATGATTTAGTTTATAGATATAAATTTAAATATGAAAATATATATGTTAGACCGTGTTTAAATGAAAATGGTGATTCTCTGATGTATCCATCAGATGCCAGAGACAAAAGTACGACTTATACCATAAAATTTGTAGGTAAAATTACACAAATACAAGAAATTTATGATCTTAATTCAAAAAGTATTATTTCGGTTAAAGAAATTGGAACACCTGTTGAAAAAGAAACAATTTTAAGTATTCCTTGTATGGTTAGATCTAAATATTGTTCTCTTCAAATTAATCATGATTATAATAAAAAAGATTGTGAATATGATCCAGGAGGATATTTTATTGTTAATGGTTCAGAAAAATATGTCTTATCATTAGAAAAAATGGTTGAAAATAAACCTCTTGTTTTTATTAAGAAAGATGCTGGTGTTGAAAGTTATAAAGTTAAAGTAAATTCAAAATCACCTAATCCAAATATAATGATGCAAGGTATTGAAATTAATTTAGAAAAAAATTATTCAATAAATATAAAAGTACCAATTCTAAATGAAGTGTCAGTTTTTGTTTTAATGAGAGCTTTAGGTTTAGAAACAGATAGAGAAATAGTTAAATATATTGTTTATAACGAAAATGATATTGATATGTTGAATTTGTTAAAAATTTCAATTGATTTATCGAAAAAAGAAGGTAAAAAATTAATTTTAAATAAAGAAGATGCCTATTATAGTTTAACAAATAAAGTTAGAGTTGTTAAGAAATATGCCGAAAAAGATAGAAAATTACAATATGATGAAAAAAAAGAACATTTAGAGGCTCTTTTAAGAAATGCATTTCTTCCTCATATTAATTCAGATCGTTATGATGATCCATTAAAAATAAAAGCATATTTTTTAGGTTATATGATTAATAAATTATTAAATTGCTATTTGGGAAGAACTGAACCAGATGATAGAGATTCATTCGTTAATAAACGTATTGATATGCCTGGAGATTTAATTTTCGATTTATTCAAACAATATTATAAAAAAATGTTAAATGATTGTAATAAATTTTTTAAAAAACGTAATGCTTCAAATCATGAAACTCCTCTAAACATCATAAACCAAATAAAACCAGGTAATATTGAACAAGGTATTAAATCGGCTATGATGACAGGTAATTGGGGAAAAAAGAAAGGTGTAGCCCAAATGTATCCGAGATTAACATTTTTACAATCTTTATCATTTTTAAGAAGAGTTGATGCTCCTCCAGGAGATTCTTCTACAATGAAATTAACTGGTCCAAGACATTATCATCCATCCCAAGTAGGGTTCTTATGTTGTGTCGAATCGCCAGAACATGCTAATATTGGTTTAGTTAAACATATGGCATTATTAAGTTCAATATGTACTGGTTCTAATGAACAAACTGAAATAATTTATAATATCGTAAATACTGATAAAAATTTTATTCATATAAACAACCATTCAGCAACACAATTAATATCGAGTACAAAAGTATTTTTGAATGGGGAATGGATTGGATTAACAGATAAACCATTTGAATTATATTCTGAATTAAGAAAATTAAAACAAAATGGAATTATCATTAAAACAAATTCTATTGTGTATGATATTCCCAAATCAGAAATAAAAATTTATACTGATTCTGGTCGTTTATTCAGACCTCTTTTAACTGTAAAAGATAATAAAATTGTTTTAACTGATAAGATTATTAATTCAGTACTTGGAGATAAAACTCTTAAAGGAATGAATAAATGGGAAGCATTGGTTGAAAAATATCCTGAAACAATTGATTTTGTCGATATGGAAGAACAATTTTATATGTTAGTTGCCGAATATAAAAACAAAATAAATGATATGAAAAAAAGAGAATCTAATGTTATTCCAGATTCAAATAAACCAGTTATTAATCGTTATGATACATCAATGATTCTAAATTATACTCATTGTGAATTTCATCCAACAATGGTTATTGGTATTATTGCAGGTAATATTCCTTTTGCTAATCATAATCAAGGACCAAGAAATATCTTTCAATATGCACAAGGCAGACAAGCATTATCAATTTACAGTTCAAATTATAGAGATAGATTAGATATTTCATACATCTTATATAATGTACAAAAAGCCCTAGTCAATACTAGAATTTCTAAATATGTTCATACTGATATTCTTCCTTGTGGAGAACAAGCAGTAGTGGCTATAGCTTGCTATACAGGTCATAACCAAGATGATTCTATTATTTTTAATCAATCATCAATTGATAGAGGTTTATTTCGTTCTATCTCATTGAAAAAATATATAAGTAAAGTTGGTAAAAATCAATCTACATCACAAGATGATATTTTTATGAAACCAGATATTACAAAATTAACCGGAACAAGACATGCAGTTTATGATAAATTAAATGATAAAGGTTATGTTCCAGAAGAAACTCCAATTGAAAATGGTGATGTGATTATTGGTAAAGTTACTCCAATTCAACCAGCACCTGGTTCTAATAAATGTTTCAAAGATTCATCTGAAATTTATAAATCTATAGAAAATGCAATTATTGATAGAGTATTCACTGGAATATATGATTCAGAAGGTTATGAAATGATTAAAATTAGAACTAGATCTGAGAGAATACCAAAGATTGGTGATAAATTTTGTTGTTTTGCTTCAGATCATGACATTTTAACAATTAATGGTTGGAAAAAAGTTAATGAAATTACTTTAAATGATAAAGTTGCTTGTTTAATTAATGGTAATACATTAGAATATAAAAATCCATCAGCTGTTCAAGAATATGACTATAATGGACGAATGTATAAAATTAAATCTAATCAAATTGATTTAATTGTAACACCAAATCATAGAATGTATGTTGGTAATAGAAATGGTGAAAATTATAATATAATAAAAGCAGAAGACATTTATGGTAAAAGATTAACTTATAAAAAAAATGTTGAAAATTATAACCCAATAATTCAACATGAATTATTATATTATTATGATAGCGCAAATAAAATAGTTTTGAATCCAACTGGTTTTATTCTAAAAGATGAAAATAATATCAATAATAAAATTTTAGATATTAATGCCTGGTTATCATTTTTTGGAATATGGATAGCAGAAGGTTTTGCAGCAAATACAAAAAGATCATTACAAATAAGTTTTGCAGCTCACAAACAAAGAGTAAAAGATGAATTAACAAGAGTTTGTGATATCCTTGGTTTTGAAATAACAAAAAAAAAAGATGATTCAACAACAAATGAAGAAAATATATGGAGTATTTCAGATAAAAACTTAAGAAAGTATATTGAAAAATTAAGTGTAGGAGCAGTAAATAAATATTTACCTGATTGGGTATGGAATTTAACTCCAAATCAATGTCAAACTTTAATAAATGGAATGTTATTAGGTGATGGTCATACAATGGCAAATGGAACTTGTAGATATGATACATCTTCAACACAATTAGCAGATGATTTTCAAAGATTGTGTTTACATGCAGGATGGTCTTGTAATAAAATATTAAAATATGAAGCAGGACACGAAGCAATAACATCTTATGGTGAAATTATTAAATCTACAAAAGATGCCTATAGATTAACTATAATAACTAAACAAAATAATCCATTAGTTAATAAAAATATTAAACAAGACGGAACAGGAAGACATGATTCTTGGATAAATTTTGATAATGATGAATTAAAAAATACAATTAAAAATAAAGTTTATTGTTGTTCTGTTCCTGATGATGGTGTAATTTATGTTAGAAGAAATGGTTATCCTGTTTGGTGTGGACAGTCGCGTCACGGGCAAAAAGGAACTATAGGTCTAACTTTATCTCAATCAAATATGCCATTTTCAGAGGAAGGAATAAGTCCAGATTTAATTATTAATCCACAAGGTATACCTAGTAGAATGTGTGTAGGACATTTATTAGAATGTCTATTTGGTAAAGCAGGAGCATTAATGGGTATAGAAGTGGATGGTACTTCTTTTAATGATATGGATATAGAAAAAGTAAAAGATATATTAGAAAAATTTGGCTATGAAAGAAATGCCACAGAATATCTTTATAATGGTATGACTGGACAAAAAATGAAAACAGCTATTTATATTGGTCCAAATTATTACCAAAGATTAAAACATTTGGTCATGGATAAAATGCATTGTTTAAAAATGGATCATGAAGTATTAACAGAAAATGGATGGAAAACACATTCAGAATTAACAATAAATGATAAAATTGCTACATTGAATAAAGATACATTGAAACTTGAATATCAACAACCTACACATATACATTATTATCCAAATTATGAAGGTAAAATGTATAAAATTAAAACTACTAATATTGATTTAGATGTTACTTCAGAACATCGAATGTTTGTTTCAAAAAGTAAAGGTGCAAGATGGGAAAAATATGATTATATTTTAGCAAAAGATATTATCGGAAAACAAGTAAGATATATTAAAAATGCAAATTGGGAAGTTCCAAGATACCAATTTACACTACCATCAGTAATTGCTAATTCAGTAGAACAATCAGATAAAATATTTAATATGGATGATTGGTTAACATTCTTAGGAATTTGGGTTGCTGAAGGTTGGGCAGATAGTAATGTTATTAATGGACATTTTAGAGTTGCAATAGCAAGTAATAAACAACGTGTTAAAGATGCATTATATGATGTTGTGCCACGATTGGGTTATACATATCATGAACATGATAATAAATTTGTTATAAGCAATAAGCAATTATGGAATTATATGAAAGATTTTTCACTTGGTGCACCAAATAAAAAATTACCTGACTGGATATCTAAATTAAATAAAGAACAATCAATCAAATTAATTGAATCAATGATATTAGGTGATGGTTCTTATGTGAAAAATGATACAAGTAAATATTATTATTATACAACATCAAATAAACTTGCAGGTCAATTTCAACAATTATGTTTACAAGCAGGATGGTCATCAAATGCAACAATACACATTAAATCTGGAAATAAAACAATCATTGAAAATAGAGAAGTTAAATCAAATTACGATGTAATTAGATTAAGTGTAATTAAAAATAAAAATAATCCATCAGTAAATAATAAACAATCAGCGAATACTAAAAATTTCACTGAAGAATATTATGATTTTAAAGGAGAAGTTTTTTGTGTTACTGTACCAAATGAAATATTTTATGTTAAAAGAAATGGTATACCTTGTTGGACTTGTAATTCCAGAGCAAGAGGACCAATTACAATGTTAACACATCAGCCTTAACTTATCAGGGGGCTTGTCGTATCAAAAGTACGGCTACACATTCTCAAATTGCGGGAACATCTTGAAAAAAATACATAATACTAAATTGATTGAGGTAATCATTCAATGGCTCAAGTTAACCACTTGAGGTATAGTAAAAACTTATGTAAAATTATAATATATTATTATCAAATAAATTCAAGACAATCCGCAGCCAAGACTTAACTTTTGTTAAGTAAGGTTCAACGACTATACGGGAATGGGCTATCATTATAATGATGGCTTAAGATATAGTCTACTCCCACGAGTAATCGTGTTTCCAAGTAGTATTGGAAAATATAATGATTTGGAAAAAAAATATTCCAATGAATATGGTATTTGATGCCTGAAGGAAGATCAAAATGGTCTTTGTTAGAATAAAAGTTCTAGCAAGTCTTATTATTAATAAGGCGACATTCTTAAATTGCGGGAACAACTTAATTTATTGATACCAAGTTATCTGGATGAGATAATGGCAACAGAGAAATCTAGTTGGGATGGTAAAAATTCAATAAATATTTAAGTTAATCCGCAGCCAAGACTTGACAAAAAATTAAGTAAGGTTCAACGACTAGACAGGAATGGGCTATCATTATAATGATGGCTTAAGATATAGTCTACTCCCACTAGTAATAGTGTTCTCAAGTAGTATTGAGAAATATAATGATTCAAAGTACAAATACTTTGATGAATATGGTATTTAAGGCAAAAGATGGTGGATTAAGATGCGGTAAAGTTCCATTTTGCTGCAAAAAGTATAGATTACAACTCTATGCTAGTTCTTTATTAATTAATAAAGAGCGACACTTCCAAATTGCGGGAACGTCCTGTTAAAATTATAATACTAAGTTATTAATGTAATTTAATAATGGCTTATGCTAACAACATAAGATATAGTAAAAATTTATAATGTAGGGAAAATCCGCAGTCAAGATTTCAAGTTTTTTAATTTGGAATAAGATTCAGAGACTAGATGGTAGTGGGCTAATCATATTTATATGTTTTGCTTAAGGTATAGTCCAGACTTTATTGAAAAATAAAGAAATATAATCAATAAAAATTGAAATAAATAAAATTTGATATTATTATAAATATTATTATGGAAGATAAAATTCGTGTTAGGAAAATTAAACATCATGATTTAACAAACTATTTGATTTCAAGAGATGGTAGGATTTTTAATAGTAAATATAATGAATTAACAAATACAATAACTAACGGTTATTATATTGTTAAAATTAAAAAAAAATCTTATACAGTTCATCGCTTAGTTGCTATGACTTACATTAAAAATCAAAATAATCATCCAGTTGTAAATCATATTGATGAAAATAAACTCAATAATAAAGTTGAAAATTTAGAATGGGTAACACAACAAGAAAATTGTAATGCTCATACTAAACCAATATTTCATGAACGTAAAGTTATACAAAAAGATTTAGAAGGTAATGTTATAAGAATTCATAATTCTATAACTAAAGCTGGAGAAAGTATTGGATTAACAAGACATGCTGTAAATAAAGTATGTATTGGTGAAAATAAAACTACAGGAGGTTATAAATGGGAATATGTAAATCATAATTATATTATTGATATTGATTTAACAAATGCAAAAGAAATAAAAGACTTTGAAAATTATTATGTTTTTTCTGATGGAAAAATATTTAATAAACAAAGAAAATCTTTTATGAAAGATTGTATTAATGCTCATGGTTCTCATTATATAACATTATCAAAATCAAGAAATGTAAAATCAAATAAATACGTTCATAATTTAGTGGCAACTTATTTTATTGATAATCCAAATAATTTAACACGGGTTAGACATATAGATAAAAATAAAGATAATAATAATTATAATATTTTAGAATGGTTTTAAATCAATTTTATTGATTATATTAATTGCTTCACATTGGAAATGGAACGTGATGCCATCATTTCACACGGAATGAGTAAATTCTTGAAAGAAAGATTTTTAAATGTTTCAGATGCTTATTCTTGTTATGTTTGTGACGTTTGTGGTTTATTTGCTCAAAGAGTAATTAAGAAAGAAAATAAATCAACTCCACAATCCACAGATACTTATGAATGTATTGGATGTAAAAATAAAACAAAAATATCCAAGGTAATTATTCCATATGCGTTCAAATTGCTTATACAAGAATTAATGTCAATGAATATAGCACCAAGAATCAGAACAACACAATATACTGTTATTTAAATTTTTATATAAGGGATTTTAAAAATATTTTAATATAAAGTATTTTTAAATTTTTGCGTTTAAAAAAATATTTTAAAAATTTTCCACCAGTCTTTAAAAAATATTATAAACATATTGTATATATACATGTCTCATCAATCCTTATTTTGTAAAGCTGGTGCTTGTGCTACCAAAGCCCTCAATAGAACTGTTTGTGCTGCTGTTTCCGTTGCTGCTCTTGAACAATATGCTAAAATTGCCGAAATGATTAAATCTTGCTTATGCATTGATATTAATAAATTATTCACTTTTATTGCTTGTTTAGCTGTTTTATGCTGGATTGGTCAATGGGTTGCTGAAATCATTAATTTTGTTACCAAAACTATTCCTAGATTCGTTTCAAATCTTTGCCAAGGCAAATTCTCATTATGCCTTTTAGATTGTAAAAGACCTCCTCATTCTCATTCTCATTCTCATTCT